>Ga0209330_1000247_pt1 | contig 26353 bp, 19 predicted proteins | sample JacPinW_OM2H0_O3_FD_187969 | JGI IMG/M metagenome (GOLD analysis project Ga0209330, IMG submission 187969) | Forest soil microbial communities from Algoma, Ontario, Canada - Jack Pine, Ontario site 1_JW_OM2H0_O3 (SPAdes) (version 2) | ecosystem: Environmental > Terrestrial > Soil > Boreal...
CCGAGCGGCGCGCAGCGCCTCGCCTTCGCCAACCACCTGGCTCACCAGCCCAATCTGCTGCGTCTTCGAAGCGTTGAAACTCCGCCCCGTCAACAACAGGTCCCTCACCACCGCGTTGCCCAAATCCCGCTTCAGACGTGGAATCCCACCAAAACCGGGAATCAATCCCAGCCTCAATTCCGGAAAGCCAAACCGTGCCATCTTGTCGGCAATAATCAAATCACAGGCGAGCGCCAGCTCGAATCCTCCACCGAAGGTCACTCCATGCACCGCCGCAATCGTGGTCAACGGCGTGGCATCGATCAGATTCAGGACGCGGTGAATGCGCTCCAGAAAATCCCGCACGCCCTTCGCAGCCTCAGCCTTATCCATTGCCTGCGAACGCTGATACAGTTCGCGCAAATCAGCGCCTGCACAAAATCCCGATTTCATCTCGCTATAAATAATGAGGGCATGCGCCTCCCCCTCGATGACAGCCAGAGCCGTCACCAACCTCTCGAGGTCTTCTAGCGACGCCGATCCCAGCTCATTGCAAGGCGGACGATGCAGCGCCACCTCGATCACGCCGTCGGAAACAGTCCAGGACAAAGCGCTCCCACCCGACCGACTCCGCGTTTTTGGCTCGACACTTTCTTCGTGCACCTTGGCGACCTTCGTGGCTGAAGCTCTCCTGGCTCTAACTACACTGCCGGCTTCACGCTGTACATGTCCTCGATCTCATTCTTCATGCGGGCCGAAATCACGTCTCGTTTGTATTTCCCGTTCACAGTCATCGATCCATTTTCAACGGAGAAGGCATCCGGTATCACGCGGAACGCCCGCACCTGCTTGTAGTGTGGCAATCCTGGATTTACCTTGTCCAGCGCCGCTTGCACCTTCGCAGACGTCACGGCTCCAGTCACAAGCAGGGAGAGATATCCCCGACCGTTCCCGACTACGATCACCTGATGCGCCTCCGGCAAGATCTTCGCAATCGCACTCTCAATCGGTTCCGGCGACACTTTGTGCCCCGAGCCCAGCACGATCAGATTCTTGATCCTCCCCGCAATTCGCCAATTCCCGGCGGTGCTCACTTCGCCCTGATCCCCAGTGTGAAACCAGCCATCGCGCAGTGCCTGCGCCGTTTGTTCGGGCCGATTCCAATACTTCAAGAAAATATTCGGACCGCGCACGAGGATCTCATCATTGTCGCCGAGCTTCATCTCCATCCCGGGAATCGCTGGACCGACGCGCCCCACCTCGACCTGGTTGGGATCATCCATCGTGCAAATCGCCGTCGTCTCCGTGAGCCCATAAACCTGCAGCACGCGAATCCCCAGCATCATGAAATAGATCTGCGTCTCCGCCGTCAGCGGCGCTGACCCGCAGATCAGCGCCTTCAAATTCTTGCCAATCATCTTTTTCCGAATCGCTGGAAATACCAGACGATTCGCCAGGCCCAGCCACAGCGCATCACTCGTTTTCGGTTGCTTCTCCTGATGCCGCAGCCATGCCGCCTTGGCCCGCGCATAAATTGCCTGCGCGACTCCGCCCGTCTGCCACAATTGTTCATCGACCGCCCGCCGCATCCGTTCCAGCAACTGCGGCACATTCAGAAAATAATCCGGCGCCACCACCCGCATGTCGTTGGCGATCTTCGCGAGATCCACGTTGATAGTGACCAGGCTTCGCCGCTTCAGAAACGTCAACAGCGCAATCCACGACGCCGCAAAGGTGAACGGCAAATAATGAAAGATCCGTTCCTGCCCTTTCGATTCCGACATCAATTCGGACAGACGCTCCGCCGTCCGGTCAAGCATGAAACCCACATTCGCAGCCGTCAGCACCACACCCTTGGCCTCGCCCGAAGTTCCCGATGTATAGATAATGGCTACCGCATCGTCGCTTCCAACCTGTGGCCGCCTTAGTTGAACTCCGTCCACGCCTGCGAAAATCTCGTCAAATAAAAACTGGGGAGGCGCATCCATCCAGTTCTCCGCGACTGCGTCCCGCAACGCAGCGTCGCCGCAACATACCAGCGACGGAGTGGAGTCCTTCATCATGGCAACCAGTTCCGCCGGCGCCTGCCGCGAATATAGCGGCACCACAATCAGCCCTTCGGCCATCAGCGCCAGATCGATCGCCACCCAGCGAATACTGTTGGCCGCCAACAAGCCGCACCGGTCGCCCTTCTTCAACCCCTGCGAAGCGATAAAGGTGCCGGCTTTGCCGACAAGCTCCAGCAATTCATTTCCGGTTACGCCACTGATCTCGCCTTCGTGAATCTCCGCCAGAATGCGAGTGCCCCCCGCTGCCCGCAGCTGTGAGAAAATATCTTCGACGAATGAAGTGATCGTATTCAAGATATGGATAGTGAGATTATGCTCTTGAAGAACACTGGATCTTCAGTTGTGAACCGCCAACAGATGGCGCAACCCTGGGCTCAATGGCGGCAAATAATCCTCCCAACTCCATTCGCCACGACGCGTCTCAAACTCCGGGTATCTTCGCTGCACCTCCTCTTCGAGGTACACCCCCATGCGTGCCATAACCTTCAAATTCTTCACCACCGTTTGCGCAATGCCACTCGCAATGGATTCGCCCTCAGAACTCAACTTTTCCAGGGCCGCCAAAAGTTTTGCTTCAAGTTCGGGATCATCCACCGTCATCAGCAAATCCTGTTGGCCGCGCTCCCGCATCAAGTTGCGGATACGCTCATCCATCGTGATTCCCGCCGATGCCACCAAACCCGGCATTGATGTCACGATTCCGTGATACCGCGACGAGGCCATCATCTGGCACGACCGCAGCACGCTCGCCAACTCATACATGTTGTAGTCGTCAGATGTCAGAACCGGCACTCCTCCCAGCTTTTCCGCAATGCGGTTGGCCGGACGCGCATCCAACCGCTCGGTTGCCGCCAGAATCACGAAAACATTTCTCCTCTGGCGGAATGCATCGACCGCATTCGCGATGGCGTTCCAATACTTGCCATAGGCCTGTTCCGCCGCCGGACCCGAGTTGTGAAAATAGACCGTGCGGTAGTGGCTGTCCTTGTAAGCGCCCGTCAAACTGCGCACCGCATATTTTGCCACCGACGCCTTCACCGGCCATTCAAACGGATTAATCGGACACACGACCAGCACTGGCGTTCGTCCGTCCCAACCAACTTTTCGCAGCACGCTTTGCCCATACTCCGGCGGACGAGGCTCGAACGTCCACGCGGTGTCAGTTCCCAGTTCCGTCGGCACTCCCAACTCGCGCAATACGCCGCGCGACTCCTCGTTCCGCGTAATCACGAATGAGTTTCGGCAATAGCGGGCGCACATCTTTGCCACCAGTGGATCCATGTGCCCGGCTTCCGCTCCATATCCCACGGAGAGTTTGTTCTGAGCCGCCGCAATCCCCAGCGATCCGATCATCATGGTGGTCAGCGCATTGGCGAACTTGCTCTTGAACATCGACCCTTCGCAGGCCACCACTCCGTCGTGCTGCGGAACTTCATGCGCCAGAAATGGCGGAAAGATATCAGGTAGATGTACCTGTTTCGTACCCTCAAAATATCCGCGCGAGAAGTCGAAATTCTGGCTCATCACACTCAACTCCACGCGCTCGGCGCCTAGAATGTGCCGGATCTGCCGCAACATCTCTTCCACCCGAACATCTGATCCCATGTTGCGAGTTCCGTTGTAACCGGCGAACAGCAGTTTCAACTTCTGCCCCGGCCTCCAGCGCTGGCCTGCGCCCAGCATCCACGCGGCTTTCGCACGCTCGATCGAACTGCTGACCCAAGCTTCCAGAATGAAATCCATCATGCGGCTGTCCCTCCCGCTGCCGCTGGCCAGGGCCGATACTTGTACTCGAAATTATTTTCGCTGCTGAACTTTAGCAGGGGATAACAGTACTCGGAAAATGGCACCGGCTTTTTCCCCAGTTCCGCGGTCACCCGTGTGTTATCGAAAACTGTGTTCCATACCAGATACGGCATGAACACCTTCAGCAGCGACGCACTTTTTCCAATTGGTCCTCTGCGATTCGCGAGAAAATTTACCGATCCGGAAAACGGACGCTCGACCACCGGCACAAATACAGGCGCGCGTTTATTCTGTGCGGCCGCTAATGCCTTGGTAATTTCACGGAAGGTCTGCGATTCCGTCCCGGACGAGAGATGATAGGTGTCGAACTGAGGACCATCCTTCTGATGCAGCGTCGAAATCGCATTGGCCACAAAATCGACGTTCACAATGTCGATCTTGTCGGTGGGTCGAAACGGCAGCACTGGCAGCCCAGCCAGAAATACAAAGGCCTTCACCATGTCGAACTGCGTAGTCTCCGCATATCGACTGTCGCCGAGGACAATGCTCGGCCGGAAAATCGTCTTAGGAGTCTCCGGCAAAAGCACCCGCATCATGTGCTCGCAAAACTTCTTGGTTCGCGCATACGGATCGTGATCCGACCGCTCCCAGTCGATCGAACGATCCTCGCTAACGACCTCGTTCTGTCTCTTCCCTGCCACCGCAACGGTGCTCACTTGGCTGAAACGGTACAGTCCGTGATAGTGCTCGGCATGCCGCGCTAGCGTCAGTACTTCCAGCGTGCCCCGCAAGTTCACATTCAGGCAACTTTTTTCGGACTTGCGATTTAGCGATGCCGCGCAATGAATCACTGAATCCGTCGTATGCACCAGGCGATCGTATTCGTCCCGCCCCAATCCGAAGCCGGAGTCCGTCAAATCCCCCCGGAACACGCGCACCCGGGTTTGCAGGTATTCATAGAACTGCGGAAACTCCAGATGTAACTGCAGCGCCTGCCAGAGTCGCGCTTCCGCATCATGCACATCGCGCGCCCGCACCAATACATTCAACGCCGCGCCGTCACGCAGCAGATTCGCCGCCACATGCGAGCCGATGTATCCCGTCGATCCCGTCAGAAATATCGCCATTCACCAGTTTCCGTTCGTGCCCGTCTTTACCGTCTCACCGTTCTCCAGGCTGCGCGCCGGCCGAGCCTCCAATGGTCTGCCCTCGATCAAGGGATAAGTCCACCTTCGCAGCGCCGGGATGTGCACGTTGATCCAATAGTCCCACCAGTCCAGCAGCCGCGCCTTGTACCCAAACTCGTCCCGCTCATTTACCACCAGCGCCTGCGACAGTTTTTCCACATTGTCTGCCGCAAAATCGTGCTCATTCAGCAGGATGAACGGCTCAAACAACTCGATTAATTTCTCCACCCGCTCCAGATTTCTTTCGGCCTTCACCAGCGGCGTTTTCCTTAGCGGTAGCGGCGACATGATCCGCTGAATCGACTTCACAATCGCCTTCTGCGCCGGCGCCGACATTCGCTGATATCTCGTCTTCGACACTGGAATCGCATCGAAGCGCAGGCGCAACCAGGATTCCAGCCCTTCCTGTGCCCGATAATGTTTGCGGTGCGCCAGTGAAGTCAGCTCAATGGACCGTCCCATATCGCAAGGATTGGTCGCCGAGGTTGCCAACTGGTACAACTCGTCGTGCCTTCGCTCCACAATGGCCGCGGCAATCAGAGTCATCCCATCGCACACCGCGTCCACTGGAAGAATGTCCAGCCGCTTGCTTTCGTTCGACGGCAGCTGCCGGAAATACGTCCCCAACAAATACGACAGCGACGCCGAGGTGTTGATGCCTTCATTCCAGCCGAGAAACGGCTTGGCTACGGAGGTTTCCACAATCGCGGGACGCACCACCGCGATGGGAAGCCCCTGCCCATACTTCACAATCAGCGATTCTGCCAGACTTTTGGTGAGGGTATAAGTATTGGGCCAGCCTAACTCTTTCGCTCTCCGCGTCCCCGCTTCGGTCAAGTAAGTCTTGAGCCACCGAATCCGGTTCTTGCGGATCTGATTCTCCAGCGCGGCGCCCTGCAAGCCTTTCGCCGCATGTTCTTTCGCGAGCGATTGCGATCTGAGCCCGGCAGTTACTTCGTCACCTTCGGCACGCGCTTCCGCCTTCGCGATGATTTCGTGCAGCGACCGCCATTCCTGTTCTGCATCAAAGTGCGGCACCCGATGCGGCGTGTAATTCGGAACCAGCTTCTCCATCACCCGTCCGTCGCGTTCTCCAGCCACATAACAAGTGGAGAGATGCAGCAAGCCGGCATGATCCGTCGCGCGCAAAAATTCCAGCACATTCATCGCCGCATCTGTATTCGTGGTCAAAGCATCGCGTAAGTCCGGATTGAAGTCCGTCAGTCCCGAACTGTTCACAATCAGATCAAGATTTATCTCCAGCCGTTGCGCGACTTCCGCGTCCACCCCCAGGCTCGGCCGCGTCACGTCTCCCTCGACCACCTCCACCTTTTCCCGCAAATATTCGCCAAGCCCGTTTCCATACTTTTCAAACAGGGGATCGAACACCGGCGAGTCTTCCACGATTTTTTCAAACCGTCGTTGCGCGGGATTTGATTTCTGCCGCCGGATTAGCAGGTAAATCCGCCCGATCTCCGGCAGCTCCATCAAGAGATTCGCCAGCCACACCTTGCCAATAAATCCCGTAACTCCAATCAGCATCACGTGCTTACCGCCCAGCGCCCGCCGCACCGAGAATCCTGGAGCCTGTTGCCGTCCTTCGAAATGCACAATGGGATGTTCCAGGGCCGCTGATTCCCGGCCAGATCCAATCACCGATGCCCGCAATTCCTCAAGCGTTATATCCAGTTGCCGTGCCAGTGTCTTCGGCGCACGCCGTCCGTCCGGACTTTGTTCCTGGATCCGGGCAAATGCTCCTCGCGGCCGGATCACCGGCTCCAGCAATCGTCCGGTCGCCATTCCGTCGCGAAATTCCAGCCGGTTCGCCACCAGGCGTTTAACCCCGAGATGCTGCGCCAGAGGCTTCATCACATGCTCAAGCCCCTGACTGACCAGCACTACGTCGGCACCCGCACGAACCAATTCCTGCACTCGCTCCGCTCCACGAGGCTTCAATTGCGGCTTCAATTTGTATTGGAAATATTCCTCGCCCAAAAGGTCCAGCCGGTCCCGTGTCACCCCTCGCAAAGCCGTGTGTACAACGCGGGTCGCGAATTTACGGTTTGTCGAATACAAAAATGGTCGCAGGGCCGCCATTAAGAAAATTAGCCCGCGCCGCCGAAAACGCTCCGAAAAGGTTTGGGCGTTCCAGGTGAAGAACGCCACCGGCTGGACCACCGTCAGGTCCAGCAGGCTTCCCTCCACTCGCCAATACACCGTGGGTAGCGCGCGCGAGAACGCGTCGGGTTTGTGATTAGCTTGTTCCAAAGCACATTCATCCTCGCCCAGGGATTTCCCCAGGCACGCGGACGAATCTTCTATTGTAAACAATGCGAAGCAATCCTCGCAGCCCCTTATCGGAAGGGATCCGTTTATCAAGGGTGGACCTGCCCGGCCCCGAGAGATGTGGAAGAAGATGGTGAAATAGCTCAAAAAATTAAGGAGTCCCAACCCGGAGGTTGGAACTCCTTAATTCAGCGCTCATAAAGACTACGACGCTCGGCGCTGCCGATCCTTCTCATCCTGCTCGTCCTGAGAAGGATTTTTCTTGTTGGGGTCAACATTGCCCTGCTGCTGCTGGCCGCCGGTCTGCCCGGATTGTCCGCTCTTTTGACCTTGGCCACCCTGCTGACCTTGGCCACCCTGCTGCTTGTTTTTTTCCAGGTCGTCTGCCATGGTTACTCCTCCATTGTGGCAGCGCGCGTAAACGCGCGCTGCCGGATTGTTTATCGGCATCTATTTGGTTAGTTGCCCGAATCCCGGCGCGGGGTTGATAACTATTTTTCCTACCTCGATGGCAGCAGAAAGGTATTCTTCACTTCGCTGGCTTCACTTCCAGTACTTCACACTTTTCAATCACCGGAGCCTTTGCCAGCAACGTTCCCGCATTCGCCATCAAAGCCGCTGCCACCCGCCCGTTTAAGTGCGCCTGCCGTCCCGCTTCGTCCTTAAAAACATCGAAGACCCCAAACGTCGACGGGCCCATCTTGATGGCAAACCATTCCACGGTATCTGGTTCCTCCTCGACAATCGACAATGCGCTCCGCAAAAAACTCTCCACTTCCGCTTCCTTGCCTGGCTTCGCCTCCACCCGCGCGAGCAGTGCCAATTTCACTACGGCCATATTTTTGTGTCCTCACTTTCCTAGGGTTGGATGTTTCAACCCGCGACTATGTTTCTCTATAAGCGGACCGCAACCACTCTTTTTTTTGGCAGGCATTTTTACACTGCCGTAACAATCCATCCGTATAGTAGTGCTCTTCACGGCTACACATTGCTGCACATTAAGGATAATCATGTCCACCGCGCCGTCCACCGTTCTCGACCAAAAACTATCGCGATCTCCCGGCAAGCTTGGCATGCTGATTTTCGGTGTCGTGCTGATCGTGGGAGTTGCGTATGCCGGCTCCAGCCTGCTTCGCGACTTGTCCTTCGTGCACAGTGACTCGATCCTGCCTTACCTGCTTCTGGGTCTCGCCTTGCTGGTCGCGCTTGGCTTCGAGTTTGTCAACGGGTTTCACGATACCGCCAACGCCGTCGCCACCGTGATTTACACGCACTCCCTCGAACCTCACATCGCTGTAGTCTGGTCCGGTTTCTGGAATTTTCTCGGCGTGCTCGCCTCCAGCGGGCTGGTAGCTTTCGCCATCGTCTCCCTGTTGCCAGTGGAATTGATTCTGCAAGTCGGCAGCAAAGCCGGATTCGCCATGGTTTTCGCTCTGCTCGTCGCCGCCATCATCTGGAACCTCGGTACCTGGTATTTCGGACTGCCCGCCTCAAGTTCGCACACGCTGATTGGCTCCGTGATCGGAGTCGGCATCGCCAACCAGCTGATCTCCGGTCGAAGCGGCACCAGTGGCATCGACTGGGGTCAAGCCAGAAACATCGGCTGGTCTCTGCTCCTCTCGCCGGTGGTGGGCTTCGGTTGTGCGTTCCTTTTGCTGCTCCTCGCCAAGGCCCTTATTCGCGACCCCAAGCTTTATAAGGCTCCCGAGGGCGCCGAGCCTCCCCCGTTTTACATTCGCTGCCTGTTGATTCTCACCTGCACGGGGGTCAGCTTTTTCCACGGCTCCAACGATGGACAAAAAGGCATGGGCCTCATCATGCTGATTCTCATCGGCACGGTTCCCACCGCCTATGCTCTCAACCATGCAATTACCTATCAGGATTCTCAGGATTTCATCGCCGTGTCTCAACAAGCCGCGAACGTTCTCGACCACTACGTCAGTCCTGACGCGGCGGTCGGCGATGCCCACGATGACGTCACGGCATACATTCGCGATAAGAATTTTACACCTGACACCATGCTCGCCCTGCGCACTCTGGTCAGCGACATCGGAAACGAAACTGCCCTCTACAAAGAAATGCGGAACATCCCCAACGAGCGCGTGCGTAATTTCCGCAACGATATGTATCTCGTCAGCGAAGCTATCCGCCTTATGCAGAAGAATCACAATCCGGCTTTTTCTGCTTCCGACAGCGCCATCCTCCTCAACTACAAAAAGCACATCGACCATTCCACTCGCTTCATTCCACTCTGGGTGAAAGTCGCCGTGGCCATGGCTCTCGGCCTGGGGACGATGGTCGGATGGAAGCGCATCGTCGTAACCGTGGGAGAGAAAATCGGCAAGAGCCACCTCACCTACGCCCAAGGCGCGGTCGCCGAAATCACCGCCATGGCCACCATCGGCGCGGCCGACGGCTTCGGTCTTCCCGTCAGCACCACGCACGTGCTCTCTTCCGGAATCGCCGGCACCATGGCCGCCAACCACTCCGGAATCCAGTGGTCCACCGTCCGCAATCTAGCCCTGGCATGGGTGCTAACGCTTCCGGTAGCCATGCTGCTGTCGGGATCTTTATTCTGGCTGTTCCGTAAGACCTTCTAGTTCCCGGGGACAACCTGCAGGATCGGGCGGACATGGAGGCACCATTTTTTTGGCTCCCGAAAAACTTTCTGGAACTGGCCGGGTTCGAGGCTCATAACCACTGGTCGTTTGTGGTTGGAGCCTTCAGCCTCCGCTTCTGAATTCCTTAGCCGCTTCCGTCGCCAAGGAGAGACACCATGAAATCCACTCTCAGGGTCTGCTTACTTATCGGTCCCGGACTCTTGTCACCGTTCGCCGGTGCGCAGTACGGCACGACGCCAATTAAGCACGTGGTTGTGATTTTTCAGGAAAACCGCACACCCGACAATCTGTTTCAGGGATTATGCACAGCGAACGGCGGCGTGCCGGGATGTAGCGCAACGGGAACTCCGGGCACGTACGAGATCGCATCAACTTATGTGAATGCCGATGGTCAGACCGTACCATTACAGCCGGTCGGGCTAGCCACCAACTTCGATCTGGATCACAGCCACGGCGGACCCAAGCGCAACGGAACGATCAGCGGTTGGAATTTTGAGTTCAAAAACCAGGGAGTCAGCGGCAAGCCCGCAGCCAACGTCCCGACAGACTGTGGCGCCAACGTCTTTGGCTGCGTCGTCCCGGCCGACAACTATTCTCAGTTCATGTATGTGTACAACACTCTGGTAACGAACAGCAACGGCAGCAGAGGTGGTCTTCTCGATCCCTATATAACCTTAGCAACCACCTATGGATGGGGCAACCGTATGTTTCAGACCAACCAGGGCCCGAGTTATCCGGCTCATCAATTTATTTTTGGAGCTACTTCGGCGCCTACCGCGGCGGACGACGCGGTAGGTATCTTTGTCGCCGAGAACGGTCCCGGTGTCGATTATGGCTGTGGTTCCGGAGAATCAGTCCAGCTGATCAGACCGAGCGGGAGCGGGGCGCCACCTTTTGGCACGGAAACGCCTGGCGACGATACCACGCAATGCTTCACCCGCAATGCCATGGATCACCTGTTTAGTCTGCACCGTCCTAAAATTACCTGGACCTACTATGCCGAAGGGCAGAGCAGCCTCTGGGTGGCGCCAAACTCGCTCTCGAACATCTGCATACCTTTGGGCGGCGTTTGCACCGGGCCGGAATGGACCAAGGGCGAGTCGAACGGCTACGTCGACACTAAACCACCCGATGTTTTGAACGACATCGCCAACTGCGCTCTCTCCCAAGTAAGTTGGATCACTCCAGCCGGACAGTATTCGGACCATCCGATCAACAGCGGCCAAGGGCCGTCATGGGTGGCGGCCATTGTCAATGCCATCGGAAATAACACGTCTTGCGACGACGCTACCGGCTACTGGAAGGACACCGCCATATTCATTACCTGGGACGATTGGGGAGGTTGGTACGACCACGTGCGACCGGTGTTCCAGGCAGGCGCCAACCAGGACGATTATCAACTCGGCTTTCGCGTGCCATTGCTGGTGGTTTCGGCCTATTCGACCAAGGTCGGCTATATCAGCAACCTGAAATACGATTTTGGCAGCATCCTGAAGGCCATTGAGGGAATCTTTGGCCTCGGCAATCTCGGCTTTGCCGACGCGCGAGCGATTAACGATCTCCATGACTTCTTTGATTTCCCTCACCAGGCATCGGCGTACAAAACGATTCCCGCCCCGCTGCAGGGAATCTTCTTCACCAAGACGGCAACCACGGAGGTAGCTCCGCCGGACACCGACTAGCCAGAAGCCTATCCTTTCGAATCTCTGGCGAAAGAATGGGCTCTGAATCAGCTGGCTGGGTTCTCAGTCGCTATGGTTTTTCCACACAACGGAGTCTTCCCTAAAGTGCGTGGAAATCATTGGCGAGCTAAAGGCCGGGGAGAAGGTCCCGCTATAAGCAGGCGTGAATGTAATCCGCGAGCCCGACAAAGCGGTGATAACCCAGCGAGGACGACCAATACTCAAACCCGGCGACGAAGTGCTTCGCTATGGTCTAAACAGCGACAAGCTGGAACCTTTGCGCCACCGGAGCATGGCACAAGGTGAACCCTGAGGAGGTGGTCGACAAAGGCAGCTTGTGCGGCTTCGGCGACAAAAGCATGTCTTACATCGCCGTTACTATTAAGAGGCGTGAAGGAACGGTGGATTGAGGTAAAAACCAAAACCGACCAGGAGGGCTGGGTGCTAGTGGAGAAAACTACCCACGACAGAATCTGGCACAGTGGCACATTCGGCGATTTGTGCATTCTGGACTGAAGCCCCACATCCGACTCTGCAGCTAGACTGGCTGCGATGGGAGTGCCAATCTGCACGACATCACTGTCTTCTTGACTGAGACTCTATCTGTGGTAAGACGCGCTTCAGGAGCTACCCCACAAGACCGTGCCCTCCCGATTACCCACCCCCATCCCAGTTCCCCACTAGAATGGATTTTCAACAGGAACTCATACCCATGGATAAACTCGTAATCCGCGGCGGCGAGCCGCTGCTCGGCACGGTGCGCATAAGCGGCGCCAAGAACGCCGCACTTCCGTGCATGGCCGCCGCCCTGCTCACCGACGAACCCGTCATCCTCGAAAACATTCCGCAGGTTCGCGATATTCAAACTACTCGCAACTTGCTCGCCGCCATGGGCGTCGAGGTTGAGCTCGGCTACGGACGCGCACAGCACCGCACCACCCTGCACTGCAAACATATCGCCAGTCCCGAAGCTTCCTACGAGCTAGTCAAGACCATGCGCTCCTCGACGCTGGTTCTCGGACCGCTGGTCGCGCGCTGCGGCCGCGCTCGGGTTTCGCTTCCCGGGGGTTGCGCCATCGGCAGCCGCCCCATTGATATGCATATCAAAGGACTAGAACAGCTCGGCGCCAAGATCACGCAAGACCACGGCTACGTCGAAGCCGCGGCTGATCGTCTCAAAGGTACGGAAATTGTTTTTGACAAGATCACCGTCACAGGCACCGAGGATTTGCTCATGGCCGCCACTCTCGCCGAGGGCGAAAGCATTCTGCAGAACTGCGCTCGCGAGCCCGAAGTTGCGGACCTCGCCGCCTTGCTCAACAAAATGGGAGCAAAGATCGAAGGCGCCGGAACCCCCACCATCCACGTCAAAGGCGTGAGCAAACTGAAAGGCGCGAAACACCGGATCATCCCTGATCGCATCGAAGCTGGCACCTTCCTGATTGCCGGAGCCATGACCGGAGGCGATCTCATTATTGCCGGGTGCGATCCCACTCACCTTGACGCGCTCCTCAGCAAACTGAAAGAAGTCGGCGTTAAGACAAAATCTACCGCCGATTCCGTGCGTGTAATGGGCGACAATCCTTTCACCGGCACCGACATGTCCACGGAAGAATTCCCCGGATTCCCCACCGACTGCCAGGCGCAATTCATGGCGCTGGCCACGCAAGCCGAAGGCGCGTCCATCATCACGGAAAACATTTTCGAGAATCGCTTCATGCATGCACAGGAATTAACGCGCATGGGCGCGAATATAAAAATCGAAGGCCGCCGCGCGGTGGTGCGCGGCAAGACTCCGCTCAGTGCAGCAGCCGTCCTGGCCTCCGATCTTCGGGCCTCCGCATCGCTTGTCCTCGCCGCGCTGGTCGCCGATGGGGAAACGATCATCGACCGCGTCTACCACATTGATCGAGGCTACGAACACATCGAAGAAAAGCTCCGCGCCGTCGGCGCGCAAATCAAACGCATCGGCGAAATGTTCCCGAAAAAGGCCGCAGCTGTGAAGGTATAAAGCTGCAGCGATGGCTGGATGAAGGACTACGCCCGAGTTAGCTCCTCAATCAACGGTCGGTATCGCGGATAGAGTTCGGCCAACTCCTCCCGCTTCGCCAATTCAAAATCTTCAAAATCAAATCCCGGAGCCACCGTACAACCCACCAGCGCAAACGATTTGCCATCCCGCACCCGCGACGCGAACCAACTTCCCGCCTTCACCACTGCCTGCGGTAGTTCCCCTCGCTCTGGATCGCTCCCCAATAAAATCTCTGAATACCGCCCCTCCTCATCGATCACATGCAGCACTAGCCTGACCCCAAAATAAAAATGCCACACCTCGTCGGACCGCAAACGGTGAAACGCGGAAAAATCCTGGTCCTCAAGCAAGAAGTAAATTGCCGTCGAGACCGAACGCGCGCCCCTGAACTCCGGCGGCAAGCTCTGCCTGGCTAAGACCAAGTCAGCTCTGTAAGTCTGCCGGTAATATCCGCCCTCCGGATGCGCCTTCAGTTCCAGCTTCGTAATCCAATAAGCGGCGTCCTTCGTCATCGGACTCACCTTCGCGAAATGCTAATCCCTGCATAAGTATTTGTGAAACGTTTTCCTTTCTCGCTCACTATTCAAATAGTCGTCATTAACAGAGAATTCTCCTTCCAGGAGATAAAACTATTTGCGCTCAACAGCCAATCATTGCATACCGGCAAACCGCTGCCTGAAATGCTGGTAAGCTCCCACCTATCAGGTTCGCCCACCTATTGCGGGAAGGCCCACCCTTGCATCCTCTGCAAGGGTGGGATCGTATTCCGTGACATGCACTTCATTTCTCTGGGGGATGGATGAACTCTTCAAGCAGGGTGCAGCACCACGGTGCCAGCACCGCCGTGCGGAGCAAAAAAATCAGCTGATCGGGAGCGATTGGGACTAACTCGAAGGAAGCGCAAAATTCAAAGTGATCTCGGTTTCCATTTCTACAGCGACACCATTCACGATGTGCGGCTTGAACCGCCATTGCCGCACCGCTGTGGTTGCTGCCTCCGCCAATCGTGGATCTCCACTGATCACCTTGACTCCCTGCACTGTCCCTTCCCTGCCGACGCGCACGTTAAGCAAGACCGCTCCCTGGACGCGCTCTGCCAGCGCTTGCTCAGGATAGTCTGGCTCCACGCGCCGTACCAGGGTTCCCTCCGCGGCATCGGATGACAATTCCACGATACTCGCCGGCTGTAACACTGAATCCGGGTTCGCGCTTCTCAACCCGGGCGGTGCCCCTGTGCCGTCTCCCGCCGATGGCGGCATTCGGAAGATTTCCCGGCCGTTCTCGTAGACTCGCAGACTGCCTTCGGGCACGCGCGGTTTCTCCGTCCGAGACTCGGGTTGCCGGTTTGCAGATTTGTGTTCGTTCGGAGGCGTGCTCGATTCACCTGCGGGCATGCCCAGGCTTGCTTTAGTCTGATTGCCAGGGGTTGTTTCCGTCACGCCAGAAGGTGCCGAGGCGCTGGTCTGCAAGTGGATCGCATGGTGGTGACCCTTGGCCTTCAACCACCCCATCCGCATCGCGAACGCTGTCCCCATCACAAGCACGACTGCGACTATCATCGAGCTCATCAGGGCCCCGAGCCAGTCGAATCGCGGGGTGACTAGGAGTGCGGCTTTTGATGCTTCCAACTCGGGCCGCGCCGACAGCGACTGATAAATCGGAATGTCATCGATTCCTGACCCTGGCGACGCGCCAGCCGGGTCCCCCACATCCCCGCCATCCTGATGGATTTGCTCCACGAGACTCTCGGTAGCGCCCACGGTTGAAATCAGGGAAGATTGGTGTGCCCCAATATTATTAAGGATTCGTTTGGTCAATACTTCAAGCGTCCGCAGGTCACGATCGCCGAAGGCAGACGGGCGCACCGAAAAAATTTTGAAGACGCCGATCAGCTCCTCATCCCGCAAAAGTGGTACCACCACCATCGACCGCACTCCCAACTGCAGCGAAATTTCCGCATCGGCGTGCGGATCGGTCAGGGCATCATCACAACACTGGATTCGCCGGGTTGTCATGCAAGCTCCGGACATGCCCGAGCTCATGTCCAGCCGCGTTCCCAACTCCGGTGCGGTGCCTCCGCTGCTGGCACGACAAACCATCTCGTCGCCGCGCGCCAGGGCAATGGCAGCCCCGGTCGCACCCGTCGCCAGGCAGGCTTGTTCGACAATCTCATTCAGCACGATATCGAGGGCCAACTCGCCGGAGAGTTCTGCCGGGATCTTGCCACCCCCGTGGGCCGCAAACTTCGCTGCTAACTGCGCAAAATCAGATTCCTGCCTCGCTGCGGGAGAGTCTTCCCTTCCGTAAATGGGAGATGGCGGCGGGACTGCTTCCGGCGCGGTCTCAGGTGAACCAGCTTCAAACTGAACCGGCTTTGCTGAGTCAGGCCGCCGCATGAGGTGATGAGCCATACTAAGCCCGCACAAATCAATTTACTGAAGATTACGTCTGTAGCGGAGTTTCGCCTTAAAGTGCAACGTTGTCAATAAGGAATCGATCCCTTCACTCGCAATCTACTATGCCTTTGCGCTCTCAGGACTTTGGTCGGGACGGTCGTGGCCGAGCCGGCGGCTGGGCAGCAGAACCTGGCTGGAGCAGTTAGCCAACCCTGGATCTGTCAGTCGTGGCCAGGAGCGTCCCCCGCTATGGATAGCCGAAACAGCGCCGATAATACAGCCGTGTCGCTTATCCCGGCACTTCAGTTGGAGTCGCAGCGGCTCCCTGCGGCCAGCCGTTCCCTGAGCCGTCCCACAATGGCAGAAAATTTAAGGGTAGGAACATCGTGCCAAGGGTTCGTATCGCCGTCATCATGCGCGGAAATGTTAGAATCCACCAATACTTGGGGCGCTTCGTGTTACTTCCCAGGTTTTCTATGCTTGTTTCTCTGAAGACATTTGAAAAGGTTTCAGGGACATTTGCTTTGGGGAGTTGAATATGCGGATCGCTGTCGCTGGTTCGGGGTACGTGGGCTTGGTTGCAGGCGCCTGCTTCGCCGACCTCGGTCACGACGTCATTTTGGTGGACAATGATGAGCGCAAGTTAACAGCTCTCAAGAACGGCCAAGTCCCCATTCACGAAAATTTCCTGCCGGAATTGCTGAACCGTCACCGCGGGCAGCGCCTCACTTTTTCCGATGATTTGAAGGGAGCCGTCCATGCGAGCACAGCCATCTTCATCGCCGTGGGCACACCGCCAACGGAGCGGGGTGACGCCGATCTTTCCTACGTCGAGTCCGTCGCCCGCGAAATCACGGGCGCGGTCGACGACTACAAAGTGATCGTCGAGAAGAGCACAGTACCTGTTTACACCAGCGAGTGGATTCGCAAGATCATTCTGCGTAACGGCGCCGATCCTGAATCCTTCGACGTTGCCTCGAATCCTGAATTCTTGCGCGAAGGTACCGCCGTCACTGACTTTCTGTTTCCCGATCGCATCGTTGTCGGCTGCGACAATGAACGCTGCGCAAACGTTCTCCGCGAAATCTACGCCCCACTCACCAGCGGCGCATATTACGAAAGCGCTGCAGCCATCCCGCAACCCGACCGTAGCTCTATTCCCGCCCCCATCATCGTGACCACCCCCAAGAGTGCGGAACTCATCAAGCACGCCTCCAATGCATTTCTCGCCATGAAGATTTCCTTTATTAACGCCGTCGCGTCGATGTGCGAATCCGTCGGCGCAAATGTGACTCAAGTCTGTCACGGGATTGGTACTGATTCTCGCATTGGCCCGCGCTTCCTCAATCCCGGCATCGGGTACGGCGGCTCCTGCTTTCCGAAGGATGTGATGGCCTTCCGCGCCGTCGCCCGAGAATGCGGATACGACTTCGGCCTACTCGATGAAGTCATGCGGATCAACGAAGATCAGCGCGCCCGCTTTCTGCGTAAAGTCCGGAGCGCATTGTGGACGCTTCGCGGCAAGCATCTTGGCGTTCTCGGCCTGGCTTTCAAAGGCGGTACCGATGACATACGCGAATCCCCTGCCATTCTGATTGTGCAGGCACTTATGCAAGAAGGCTGCAAAATCACCGCCTACGACCCGGCCGCCATGGAGCGCACGCAGGAAGTGATGAGCTCCGGCATTAAATTTGCGAGCTCCGCGTACGAAGCGGCGACAGACGCCGATGCTCTGCTGATCCTCACTGAATGGGAGGAGTTTGCCAACCTGGATCTCCGCCGCCTCAGCGATGAACTCAAGTATCCCATCGTGATTGACGGCCGCAACCTGTATGATCCCGCGGTGATGGCGGCTCATGGCTTCACCTATTATTCCGTGGGACGAGCCGCCTCCCATCCCGAGGGCGTTCCCCTCGCCCTAAGGAACGGCACCAAGAAAGCATGAACCAACAACGCGCACTGGTCACCGGCGGCGCCGGCTTTCTGGGATCTCATCTCTGTGACGCTCTTCTGGGCGAAGGCTACAGCGTGGTTGTTGTCGACAACCTGCTGACTGGCCGCCGCCGTAACCTCGCTCACCTCACGAACGACTCACGCTTTGAATTTATAGAAAAAGACATTTGCGAACCCTTCGACGTGGGCATGGTCGATTACGTCTTCCACTTCGCCAGTCCCGCCAGCCCCGTGGATTACACCCTCCACGGCATCCCCACGCTGAAAGTCGGATCGCTCGGAACTTTTCATGCCCTCGACGTCGCCCACAGATACGGCGCCAAATATTTAGTCTCTTCCACTTCGGAGTGCTACGGCGATCCGCTTGAACATCCGCAGAAAGAAACCTACTGGGGGAACGTGAATTCCATCGGCCCGCGCTCGGTCTACGACGAAGCCAAGCGCTTCACCGAAGCGGCCACCATGGCCTATCATCGCTATCACAAAGTGGATACGCGCATCGTCCGCATATTCAACACCTACGGTCCTCGTCTGCAATTGAACGACGGCCGGGTGGTGTCGAATTTCATGAAGCAAGCTCTGCGCGGAGAAGATCTCACCGTCTACGGCGACGGCAGCCAGACCCGCAGCTTCTGCTACATCAGCGACGAAGTCGACGGCTTTATTCGCCTCTCCAAGTCTTCGGAACATCTGCCAGTGAATATCGGCAATCCCTACGAGTTCACCATCCTTGAATGCGCCCAGCACGTCCTCAAAGTGACGGGATCGAAAAGCAAAATCGCTTACCAACCCCTACCCCAGGACGATCCCAAACAGCGCCGCCCCGACATCACCAAGGCTCGGCAACTGCTTGGCTGGGAACCAAAGATAGATTTGGAAAGTGGTCTGCGAATGTCGCTGGACTATTTTCGGAATGCGGTTGCGGAAGAAACTGCTGCGCCGCGATAACTACTCGCTGCTGTTGGACGCAGCCGCCACAAAATCTATCAACTGCTGCACACCATGCCGTTCATCGTTGGTATTCAGGTGAAACAGCACACCCATCCCATAGCTGGGATGTGAAGCTTTCACTTGGCCGCTCAGTCGCAACTTCATTTCGTGAGTGCGGACCACGATTTCAACCGTCAAACCCGCTGCGAAAGCCAACGGCATTTCGAGATAACATCCGCCCGGGCTCAGGTCGCTCAAATGACAATAGTGCCGCACCGGGCTTCCCGTCTGGTAAACCTCAGCCCCCAGACGGCAAGCATAACGTATTTGTCCGCGGCGATTGCTGGGGTCATCGCGCAGCCGCGCCGCGGCTTCCCCATCACTGCCCTTCAGTTCTTGCTTTTTCTCGCGCGAGGTGGTCAGTACTCCATCCTCGTCAGGACGGATGGATTGTTCCACCTTTACTTCTTGCGAAGCCAATTGCGGTCTCGGAGCGTCGCTCAGATTCATTTGCAACCACTCCCGCAGAATCCGCCGCGAAGTCTGCGGCACGTCCACGAACTGAATGCCGGCGCGTCCGTTCCAGTCTTGCCAAACTACCTGGCCGGAGAGTCGCACGTTCGCCGTCTGCCCCGGCAGTTGAAACTGAAAATAAACTTTGCAGGTCGGCGGCAGTTTTTTGCCGAAGTTCACCGCCATGCCGTCTTCCGCCAGATCGACCAGCGTTGCCGTCGCTCGTTCCACTCCGGCGTAGTCGATGGTCGCTTGAGTATGCACGGCAGCGCGGGCCTTGCGACGCTTATCTCGGTAGAGCACACTCTGCGCGGCGCGCAGGCTGCTTAACGCACGCTCGTAAGAGACGGGTTTGTACAGTACGAAATTCACCCCAAGGGAAAATATCTCCCGGATGTTCTTTTGCCCGGCGACCACTGCCACTGCCAGCGTCGTATCATTCAATCGGGAAGAACGCGTCTCATGCAGTAAGGCAGTAACATCCGCCTGCCTGTCGCAATCGAGAATGATCAGGTCGAAGCGCTCTTGCGCCAACCGTACAGCCGCGCGCACAGCGTCCGGACACAACTCTACCCGAATGCCGAGCTCCTTCAGGACGCCGTTCAGAACCTGCACTGAAACCTCGTCCGCGCAAACCAGGAGTGATGAAAGATTCATACCTGAATGCCATCGTAGGATCACTGCAGTTCGTTCGACAAGTTACCGCAGTCATTCTCTCCGCTCCAATCCAACCATAAAATTCGCCTAACTGTAATAGCCTCAATCGGGTGACATTAGTCACCACTCTGATTACAAAAGACCAATACCCGCGCGTTACACCGTAGTGCTTTGACGCTGCCTCCACCCCTCCCTACGATGAAGAATGCCCGCACCTCACTAAGTGGGTGCTGCCACCGTGGCGGGTGTTGCATGGAGGTTTTTGAGCTCAGTGGTTGAAATAGTGGGTATGGGTGGGTTCAGAACTTAGTAGCGCACTACAGAGACAAGACTGCCCCAAGGCAACTTATGGCATCGACGAAAAACAGAGGCTTCTCTCTATTAGAGCTGATGATCACAGTCAGCATTGGTCTCACCTTAGCCGGCGTCACCTTCATCTCCATGCGTCCAATGCTGAACCAGATCCACGTCGACTCGGCCTATGACACCACGCTGATGGCCTTGCGCACTACCAGGAATCTAGCGATCACCCAGGGTCACCAATACTACGTCAACTTCAACCCCGGAGGGTTTCCGGCCGGCACCATTCAGGTGCAATACCAGCCACCGCCAGCAGCGGTTGGCGGAATAGCTCCGCCGATTCAGCAAGTAATCACCTACACCATTCCTACGGATATGAGTTTTGCAGTGCAAGCAGGTTTTCCTGCCAATACGCCGGATGGGTTTGGCACAGGCGTAACTGCCATTGACTTCGGCCAGGCTCTCGCAGGCGCGCCTCTTAATTACGTCGTCTTCATGCCCGACGGGTCTTCGCAAGCCTTCGTCGTGGGTAATACCGGTACCTATAACAGCGGGGTCATCTACACCACGCGCCCTGGCGGCGACCTCTCTTATTCTCGAGCGATTACGGTCTGGGGAGCTACTGGCAGAATCCGCGGATGGCGATTGGTTAAGCAAGCTGGGGTTTGGACTTGGATACAACAATGACGCAAAAAAACCGATTTGAGCAGAAGCAGGTTGCGGAGGGCGGTTTCACACTGCTCGAAACCATGATTGCAATCGTGGTCATGACTATTGGCCTACTCGCTCTGATGGCAAGTTTCGCCACCGCGATCAGCGCCACGGCTTCATCCCAGGAGGATCTCATCGCCCGCCATAAGGCGCTCGATGCCATGGAAAGCATATACACCGCGCGTAACAGCCAGCAACTGCCTTTCGCCTCCATCAATAACGTCGCCAATGGCGGTATCTTCTTGAGTGGAGCACAGCGGTTGCAGTGCTCCGGACCCGACGGCCTTGTTGGCACAGCGGACGATGTGCCCTGTACTGCTCCTGACACCGGCGCAGCTTGCCCAGGTGGAGTGGAGTGCCTCGTGCTGCCCGGCGCTGATGGCGTCCTCGGTACGGCTGACGACGTGACCCAAAGCCTGGGCAACTTCACCCGCACCATCACCTTCAATCAGGTGCTGCTGCCTTCCGGTGCGGTCAATGCGAATCTCATCGCCGTGACCGTCTCCCTTTCCTACACCAAGCCTGGTTGGCCAGCGCGAACTTATAGCGTAAACGGACTGATCTCCAGCTACCACTAGAGCGATGAAAATCATGAAGATGCCAATCTCCAACTCGCAACGCGGCTTCAGTCTGCTGGAATTGATGGTCGCAACCACTCTTGGCCTGATCGTGATTCTCGCCATGACCAGCCTGTTCCGACAAGGAATGAATGCCACGTTCACAGTGACTCAGCGAGCCGAGGTCCAGCAGAATATGCGCGCCGCCATCGAGATAATGACCAAGGATCTCAGCATGGCGGGCGCCGGATTACCCTCCGGCGGCCTGCAGATGGCCACTAACAACGGAGCCGCGAAGGTCGCCTGCAACCAAGGCGGCGTTTGCTATGTTCCCGGTGACACTTATCCCAACAGCAGCGGCGGAACCATAAACTACATGTATGGCGTCCTGCCCGGCTTCGGCAACGGGGTACAGAATGGCAGCGTCATCAACAGCGCTCCGGCAGCGGTGAACGACAGCATTACATCGATCTATTGCGACTACAATTTTCCCCTGACAAATTTCTCGTTTACATTTCCGGTCAATGGCTATGCGGCCGCGGTGGCCCCGGCCACCACGATCACAGCCGGCCTGCCGACGAACATTCTCGCCCCCGGCGGCCTCACTGTGGGCGATCTCATGTTCTTCCTCGTCAGCACTCCAGGGCAAGGCACCGCTAGCGCCAATGGTCAGGGTACCAGCGCCGCTCAAACCGCCGCCGTGGTAGCCGAAATCACAGGTATCCCAAGTGCTACCGTCATCAATTTCGCGGCCGCGGACGCTCTCAATTTCAACCAGACTGGCCCCAATAGCCTGTTTAACACGGTTGCAAATTTAGGACCCGCTCTCGGCGGAGGCAACACCGTGACCGCTTGCCGCCTCAATGCCGTCACCTATTTTTTGCAAGTTCCTCCGGCTGGTGGAACGGTGCAGACTGCGCGACTGATGCGCCAGGTCAACGGCCTCAATGCTGTTCCCGTAGCGGATAACATTATCAACCTTCAATTCAGTTACGACGTGATCAATTCGGTGAACAGTTCGATTACGGCAAATCAATCCAATCCCATCGCCGCGGGCCTCTCCCCTGCGCTGATCCAGAAGATCAACATGTGGGTGATGGGTCAAAGTCTAGTTTCGAGCGGGAGCAAATTTCAGAGCATGTATCTGGCGAGTTCCGTCAGTGCTGGCAACATGAGTTTCTGCAATTCCTACAGCAACAACAGCACCGTTTGCCAATAAGTAACTTTATGAATTGTAAGAGCCAAGGTGTGAGGGAGAGAAAAATGAGGAAGCGTAGACAAGATTCGCGGGGCTTCACGCTCATCGCGGCGCTTTTGTTGACCTTGTTATTGTCGGCTCTGGCCGTAGGCCTTTTGTACATGGTCACCAATGAACAGCGCATGGGAGGCAACGACCTCGAAGGCAACATGGCCTACTACGGCGCCGAGTCGGGCATCGAGAACCTGACTGCCCAACTGTCTCAGTTGTACCAGTCCTCCCAGACTCCCGATGCCGCCTCCATCCTGGCTCTGACCAGTCCCGCCAATTATCCGACCGCCATTGCGGGCTCGAACATCACCGGCATGTTTTATAACGAGCCGCCGATCACCTGGCCTCTCTCCGATCCTGCGGGCAATCCCAAGGGTACCTGGGACATCGTGGGTGCCGGCTCGGACCAGGGCATGGTGGCGTCGCTGATCCAATTCAACCTGCAAGTGACTGCGACTCGCGCTTCCTCTGCTGGCGAGGCTAGCAACAACAATGCTTTAAGTAACCGTACGGGAGCATCGGTCAACCTCACCCGGACTGTCGAAGTTGCCCTCTTACCGGCATTCGAGTTCGGTGTGTTTTGCGACGGTGATTGCGATTACTTTGCAGGTCCTAACTTCAACTTTGGAGGCCGAGTCCACACCAACGGCAGTCTATTCCTCGCCTCCGGTGGCTCTAACCTAACCTTCACCGACAAGATCGCGGTTGTGGACCAGGTCGTCTTGGACCAACTCGAGAACGGCTGGCCGACCTCCAACCAGTACGGAGGACAAGTCTGGGTACCGAACGCTAGTGGCGGATGTCCCGCCGCCCCGACACCCGGTCCCGGCCCAACCCCAGCGCTTTGTTCGCAACTTACGGTGGGCAGCTGGACGGGAGGCTTCCCGCATTGGGCTGGCGCTGCTAATACCGCCAACTGGACTGCGTCCTCCGGTCCTTTTAACGGCTTCATAATCAACGGACAGACTGGCGCAACCAAGCTGCAGTTGCCTTTCGTGCAGAATTCCAAAGTTGGGGCAATCGATATCATCCGCAGACCGACACCGGTCGATACAACGCTTCTGACCAACTCGCGCCTCTACCAGAAGGCTCAGATTAGAATTCTTCTCGCCGACACAATCAAAGACCTGCACCCGGAACGCGGTGTTGGCGTTCTCGACGCAAATGACGTGCAACTTGGCACACCCTCAACTGGCTTCATCCCTCTGACGGCAGGTCCCTTCTCACCCGCCAATATGTATTACGCCGTTGCCCAAAATGGAGTAGGAAATTGGATCAATCAGGCACCGACCGGATGCACCCCAACCACCTTGGTCTCTTGGCCCTTGCACGGCCAAGTTACCTGGGCGGGCAACCAGTGCCAGAGCGTATGGTTGCGAGTGGAATATTGTCCCCTTGTGACTGGGTGCCAGAGCAATCCCGGCAGCTGGGTTGGAGTGACGAAGCAGTGGCTCGGATATGGCTTCGGCCGTCCCTACAATACAGCGCCGACCGCGCCCTATCAGGCGGCGGGAGCTCCGGCCTGCCCCACTTATCCTGCCACTCCTGCTGGACAATGCTATAACCCGATCAGTCCGGCCATCCTCATCCTCCAGCAACTGCAAGCCCCCAAGCCGAACTCCGCGGCAACCGGCGCCGCGGGAACGGCGAATAACTGGATCCCTATCAATTTCTACGATTCCCGCGAGGGCGAACCGCGCGACAGCCGGCCTGCGGGCGACATCGGTACCAACTGCAGCCCCAACGGAATCATGAATGCCGTTGAGCTCGACACCGGGAACCTGTGGCTTTGGCTGCAGGGCGCGGCACCCTACGGCGGCGGCAACGGCCCCCTTGTAGATAAGCTTTTCAACAATGGTTACATACTCTATTTTTCGGACCACCGGGGTATGCTTCCCGATACCCATCCCTTGCTCGCTTTCTATAACTCCTTTTCGGGAATGTCCGGTCTGAACGACACGGTCAACAGCTCGAACGTAAATGGCGTGCCGAGTGGCACTCTGGAGCCGATCACCTACTACGCCACGGCCCCCACTCCTTACTCGCCGGAAGACACTGCGATAAAGGGTCCCGTGCTGGGGGGCAACGTAGACCTGTGGGGCGAAGCCAATCTGGGTGCGGGTTTTGGCGTTGCCGCAGCTGGCATGAACCAACCCTACTGGATCAACGGCTCGACGAACCCTCTCTATGCAGTCCAATGTTACGCCGCCGCAGCCGGCCCCGACACTGCGGAATGGAACATGGTAACGGGTCCGCGGCACGTTCTACGCCTCGTCGATGGTGGCATGAACCCCGCTGGAACAAGCAGCTACTTACCGCACCCCATCGCCCCTGCGACTTCCGGCTACGGTTTCACCATTGCTTCCGAAGAACCGGTTTATGTATGGGGTAACTACAACACCGGCCCCCTCGACCCCCTTTGGCCCGCCGGAGGCACTCCGACGACGCCCCACTCCGCAGCCGCCATCATTGCCGATGCCGTCACTCTGCTCTCGAACCCGCCATCGGCTGCCACGGTTCCAACGTCGAACGTGGGCTGGACAGATCTCGAAAGCTTCCAAAACCCCCACCAGGCCGTGAAGGTTTCGGGGCCGCCGGCTTTTGCCGGAAGGCAAGGAAACACCAGCTATTACCGAATGGCGATTGCCGCAGGCAAGAGCATTCCCTTCCCCGAACCGGGCTGGGCCAGCGCCGCTGGACTCAAGGATTTCGGCACCGATGGCGGCATGCACAATTTCCTGCGCTATCTCGAGGACCGAAGCGACAACGGGAATGGAGCAATCGTAAATTATGCCGGTTCGCTCATCAGTATGTACTATTCGCAATACGCTACGGGCGTTTTCAAGTGCTGCAACTCCACCTACAGCGCACCCGTTCGCAACTATTTCTTCGACACCCAGTTCCTGAACCCTGCCAATCTGCCTCCCGGAACCCCCATGTTCCAGGACGTGGTGAGTCTGGGGTTCCACCAAAGCTTCGCTCCACAATAGCCCGCAACAACGCGACAAGAACAGTGCCCCGGTCCTGATCAGCGGACCGGGGTTTTTTATTTTTTTGTACTATTCCCTCCCCTGGAATCTTTCTCATATAGTGACTGACTTAAGTCCATTGACGGACTTAGACGGGCCGTTCTTACTCATCTCCGATCTTATGAGCCCAGCGATTGAATCCGCGCACCCGGGACTGAAGCGATACCGGATTTCACGCTGGCTCTGGATATTATTCTTCGTCTCCGCCCTCACCGTTATTGGCATGTTCTTCGTTCCGGCGTTCATCATTCGCCCGTTTCGTCATCAGGCGCCGCGCGCGCTCATGCTCGCTATGTCTCTGCGGCAACGCGCGCCGCTTTTCACTCTGGTTCTAGCTCTTGCTTGTTTCATCACGACCTACGCGCTGTGGAGAATCTCCAGCCGCTGGAGCAAAGCCGTCCTAGCGCTCGCCATGCTCGTCGTCACTTTCGCCGCCGTCATGGCTCGTCTCAATTA
>Ga0209330_1000248_pt1 | contig 26350 bp, 23 predicted proteins | sample JacPinW_OM2H0_O3_FD_187969 | JGI IMG/M metagenome (GOLD analysis project Ga0209330, IMG submission 187969) | Forest soil microbial communities from Algoma, Ontario, Canada - Jack Pine, Ontario site 1_JW_OM2H0_O3 (SPAdes) (version 2) | ecosystem: Environmental > Terrestrial > Soil > Boreal...
GGCGAGCCACGCCGAAGTGATCATGTAGAAGGTGACAATGCTGCCGATGATGTTGCCCCGCTGGGATTGGAAGGGCGGCCCTTCAGCGCCGCGTAAGCCGCTAAAACTTTTCGGGCTTCAGCCCTGTGGTCGCCTTACGTATAGTAGCGAACCAACCATTCAGCCACGCAGCACGCCTTATCGTTACCTTGCGCTTCCACGGTCACGTCAAAGATTGCTTCCATCGCGTCAGGTAACTCTTTCAGTGATCGAAGAGTAAATTGCGCTCGAATCTTGGAGCCGGCGCGAACCGGAGAAGGAAAGCGAACGCGATTGAAGCCGTAATTGACACCCATACGAAGACCGCTTCGGATCTCAATTGCCTCCTTCATGAAGCGGCTCAAAAGCGACAGAGTTAAGAACCCGTGCGCAATCGTACTCCGATAAGGCGATTCACGCTGTGCACGTTCCGGGTCCACGTGGATCCACTGCCGATCCTCACTCACTTCAGCAAAACGCCGAATGTGATCCTGGGTGACGGCGAACCATTCCGTCATGGCGATTTCGCGACCCACCAAATCCTTTAAGGACTCGGGTGTTTCGACTACGAGTGGCATGGATGTCTCCTCTAGATTCCGCGAGAACTTCCGCCTAAGACGATTACACGCGTGAGATCAACGTCCTGCCGGGAGCCCGCCCCATTTCCGAAGCTCCATCTTCGCAATCGATTCGGTGTGTACTTCATCCGGACCATCCGCCAAACGTAGAGTGCGCACATTCGCCCACGCTCCAGCGAGAAACGTGTCCTGCGAAACTCCCGCACCTCCATGCGCCTGAATCGCCCGGTCCAAGACGCGCAGAACGACATTCGGCGCCACCACTTTAATCATCGCAATCTCCGCGCGCGCTTCCTTGTTTCCGGCGGTGTCCATCATGTACGCCGCATTCAGAGTCAGAAAGCGTGCCTGTTCGATCTCCATCCTGGATCGAGCAATCTCGGCCCGTATAGTTCCCTGCTCGGCCAGCGGCTTGCCAAAGGCCACGCGTGCCTGCACCCGCTTGCACATGGTTTCAAGCGCGCGTTCAGCCACACCAATGCAGCGCATGCAGTGATGAATGCGCCCCGGCCCCAACCGCCCCTGCGCAATCTCAAAGCCCCGTCCTTCGCCGAGCAGCATGCTCGAGACAGGCACGCGCACGTTTTCAAAAGTGATTTCGCCGTGTCCGTGCGGCGCATGGTCATATCCAAAAACCGTCAGCATGCGTTCAATCTTGAGGCCTGCAGCGTCCATCGGCACTAACACCATCGACTGTTGTTGATGGCGCGGGGACGCGCCATCCGGCTTTCCTGGGTCGGTGCGGCCCATAAAGATCGCAACCTTGCAACGCGGATCGCCCGCTCCCGAGGACCACCACTTGCGCCCATTGATCAAGTACTCGTCGCCCTGCCGAACAATGCTCGCCTCAATATTGGTTGCATCCGATGAGGCCACCGCCGGCTCCGTCATCGCGAAGCACGACCGAATCTCGCCCGCAAGTAGCGGTTTCAACCATTGTTCTTTCTGCTCCACTGTGCCGTAACGCGCAAGCACTTCCATATTGCCCGTGTCCGGCGCCGAGCAATTAAATACCTCAGGAGCGATGAAACTGCGCCCCATAATCTCGGCCAGCGGCGCATACTCGAGATTCGTTAACCCCTCGCCATGCGCATCATCCGGCAGAAATAAATTCCACAGCCCCGCAGCCCGGGCTTTCGGCTTGAGCTCTTCAATGACGGTAGGCGGCGACCAGCGGTTGTGCTCAATCTCGTCGTAATAGCGCCGCTCATTCGGATAAATGTACTCATCCATGAACGTCTGCAGACGCCGTTGCAGGTGCTTTACTTTGTCGCTGAGCGCAAAATCCATTTCTGCCGCCTATCTTGCTTGCCGCTATCTTCCAGTAAAAGCCGGGGGACGCTTCTGAACGAAATGCGCGACGCCCTCTTTGAAATCCTCAGTCTTGAAACTTGCCATCATTTCATTCACGGAGACATCAAAAGCTTCCGAGAGTGGCTGGAACATCGCCTCGTACACCTGGCGCTTGATGATGCGCAACGAGCGCGGGCTCACCGTAGAAGCCAGTTCACGGGCATATTCATGCACTTTCTCAAGAAAACTTTCCTGGGGGAGGATTCGGTTCACCAACCCCATGCCCAATGCCTCTGCGGCATCGATGGTCCGCGCAGAAAACAACAGATCGAGAGCGTTTGCAATTCCAACAATGCGCGGCAACATCCAGGCCATGCCATACTCGGCAACCAGCCCTCGTCGCGCGAATGTAGTGCTGAAGCGGGCTGCCTCCGATGCCAGCCGCAAATCGCAATAGAGAGTGATCACCAGGCCCAAGCCAACAACCGGACCATTGATGGCCGCAATCACCGGCTTGCCGATCGCCGGGAAATAAGAGTATCTCTTCTGAAAATCAAGCGGTACGCCGTCGCGCGCAGACTCGCGCCTCTGTTCCTCGCGGTTCTGATCAACGAAGCCGTGCTCCGCCACCGCACTCAGCAGCGACATGTCAGCTCCAGCGCAAAAGCCCCGTCCAGCGCCCGTCAAAACGATCACCCGGACGTCGTGGTCGCGCTCGGCATTCTCCATAGCCGAACTTACTTCCTTCTCCATAACCGCAGTCCAGGCGTTCAGTTTGTCGGGCCGGTTCAAAGTAATCGTGGCCACTCGATTCGCTACGCTATAGAGGATTTCCTGGCTTGTCATGACGCGCGATTATATAAAATTCATTCGCGTTAGTCACTCTCATGTTAGAGCGACTATCGCCGGAAAAGCTGCTCCAACCCATAAAAAAGAGGAGCACAGTTTTCCGCAATTAAGGTTCTTTGTGGAAGTGGCCGATGCACTGAGAGTCATGGGCTATGGAACCAGACCCAAAACCTGCGCGAGGATCGCTGCCCTCCAAAAGGTAATGGACGCGAACTGCCTAAGAAATATCCGCCATACCAGACTTGCGATCGTCGTTTCCAGAAATGAGTGCAGGAGGGCCAGTTGGAACGCATCTTGCATCCCTTGGCGGAAGAGTTGCAGGCCCGAGGGAAACTGCTGGAGGAGGCTTCCATCGACGCCTCCTTCACGGGGGCAAAAAAGGGGGCCTCGCGGTCGGGCCCACCGAACGTGGCAAGGAAACGAAAATCATCGCTCTCGCCGATGATCACAGTCTTCCTCTCGCCGTTAGTATCGAAAGCGCTTCGCCGCACGAAAGCCAGCTCGTCGAGGGCGTCCTCGGGCACAGCTTCCTCGACGCCCTCCCAGCGCGACTAATTGGCGACAAAGCCTATGACAGCGATCGATTGGATCGTACTCTAGCCGAGCGCTACGGCATTGCGATGATCGCTCCGCTTCGCGGAGTGCACCGGACACCGACGCAAGACGGCGGTCCTCTGCGACGCTACCGCCGACGTTGGCGAGTAGAACGACTTTTCGCATGGCTCCATCATTTTCGTCGGCTTGTGATCCGCTGGGAACGCCATGTCGAGAACTTCTTCGGCATGGTGCGTCTAGGTGGCATACAAATCTTGCTCAAGCAATTATGAGGCGGCCTACTCGTAGCGTAACGCCACAATGGGATCGACCTTGGCCGCACGGCGCGCCGGGATATAACACGCTGCCAGCGCGACCAGAGTCAGCAGCACGGCCACTCCGGCAAAGGTGAGTGGATCGGTAGCGCCGACTCCGTAAAGCAGACTTGCCATCAGCCGGGTGAGGTCCACCGCAGCGGCCAGTCCAATGGCCACTCCGAGGCCGGCAAGTTTCCCTCCACGGCTCAAAATCAGAAACAAAATATCTCGCTTCTGCGCTCCCAGCGCCATCCGTAGCCCAATCTCGTTCGTGCGTTGGCCGGCAATATAAGAAATGACTCCATAAATTCCCACGGCCGCCAGCAAGAGTGCCAGCACCGCAAACACCACCAGCAGGATCATCGAGAACCGCCGCGAGGCCATGGAATCGGAAATCAGCGACTCCATAGTCTGTGCCCCGAAGATGACCTGTTGGTTGCTCATCTGTGCGTTCATGTGTCGGATGGAATCGAGCAGCCTTGCTGAGTTCCCTTCCGATCGCACCACCACCGCCGAACTCGTCGGAGACATTGCCACAAAATCGTCCGGCATCTGCATGCACGGGATATAGAGTCCGGATCGCAGCGATTGCTGATCATCCGTGTCCAGGCCCCACTGCTTGACGTGCCCCACCATCCCCACGATCTCCGCTGGGCGGTTGAATCGGTCAAGGTTGATGCGCTTGCCCACGGGATCCTGGCCCGGAAAATATTTTCGAGCGAACACTTCATCGACTACCACTACCAACGGTGTGTGCTCGTTGTCCTGCGAAGTAAAGAAGCGGCCGCGCAGCAGCGGAATGCCCATGGCCTTCAGGTAGCCGGGTTCGACGATGTAGTTGATGGCCCAGTTCATGTCGTTCTTGTTTGTGGGCTTGGGCTGCCCTTCGAGCCAGAAAAGTTGTTCGTCGTCGCCGCTAAACGGAACTGCGCCCCAGGTCTGGGAGACCGCCTCGATGCCAGGGACAGCGGCGAGCTTGTCGTCGAATTCACGGAAGGCGGCGCGGATCGCGTCTGGTTTGGCGTGCACCAGGGAGGGCGGAAGCGAAAGTCCAAAGGTAAGCACGTTATGCGCATTGAAACCCGGATCGACACTCCACAGCTTCAGCAGGCTTCGAATCGTCAATCCCGCGCCAATCAGCAGCACCAGAGCCAGCGCCATCTCGGAGACCACGAACACACTCTGTATGCGATGGCGGGTTCCGCTTGCTCCCCGGCCGCCTTGCTTGAGCGTTTCGTGCAGATCCGGCTGGGATTTTTTGAGGGCAGGTGTAAGTCCGAAAAGAACTCCGGCCAGCAACGAGAGGCCAGCAGTGAAGATCAGCACGCGAAAGTCGAGTCCTACCTGCTCGGCGCGAGGCAGCGCGGCCGGCAGCATTCTCATCGCTGCGCCTGTTCCCCAGGCCGCGAGCAGCAAACCCATTCCTCCGCCTGCAAGAGCGAGAAGAATGCTCTCTGTAAGCAACTGGCGGATGACGCGTCCCTGGCTTGCGCCCAGTGCCGCGCGAACTGCAAATTCGCGAGTCCGCTTGCTGGCGCGAGCCAACAACAGATTAGCGACGTTTACGCACGCAATCATGAGCACAAAGCCAACCGCGGCCAGAAGCACGAGCAGCAGCGGCCGGATACCTCCAGTCATCTGTTCCTTGAGCGGCCTCAACTTCGCGCTGATGCCTTTATCTGCGTCCGGAAAGGCTTCGGCGAGACTGCGCGTCACTCCGTCCATGTCGGCGCGTGCTTGTTCGATGGTCATGCCGGGCTTGAGCCGGCCGATACCATGGAATCCCAGCCCGGCGCCTCGTTCCAGCAGTATCGGATTGCTCCACTGGCCGATGGGGGCATAGACCTGACTGTCGTTGAAGCCGGGAATCGCCAGATGAAAATTGGCGGGAATGACTCCGATGATGGTGTAGTCTCTTCCGTCCAGTGTGATGTTCTTTCCCAAAATGTCGGGCGCAGAGCTGAACTTGCGTTGCCATAATCCCGCGCTGATGAGCGCGACTGGACCGGCACCGACGGGTTCCTCGTCTTCGGTGAATGTGCGTCCGATGACGGGCCTCACGCCCAGCACGGAGAAAAAGTCTGAAGAGATGAACTCGCCCGTGACCTGCTCGGCTTCGCCAACGCCGGTCAAGCTGAAGGCGTATGTTCGAGACAGGGCTAGCGAAGAGAAAGTGTGGTTCTCTTTCCGCCAGTCGCGAAAGTTGGGATACGAGACGGAGCCGCCCTCGAAGTTCGGCTTGTTCTCATGGAGCGTCACCAATTGATCCGGTTGAGGAAATGGCAGCGGGCTTAATAACACGCCATTGATCACGGAGAACAGTGCTGTGTTCGCACTGATGCCAAGCGCCAGAGTCGCGACTGCTACCGCCGTGAAGCCGGGACTCTTCACCAGCATACGCACGCCATAGCGCAGATCCTGAAACAGAGTCTCCATAATTAGGTCTTACTCGAAGCGCAACACAATCATGGGATCGACCTCGGCGGCACGGCGGGCCGGGATTTACTTTGCAATGACAGCTGGCGGCTCTCGACAGCAACGCAACGGTGTCAAGAGGTCAGGCGAACCTGTAGGAGCAACCCACTGACCAAATCTAATTCAGAGGTAAGTCATAGATTATAAAAGGACAATCGAACGCCACGGCGTGTACGACGTGGATCATTCTGTCCGGCTAAGGATAACTTCTGTCCGGAAGCGAACAGCGACGATAGCCTTCCCAAGGATTTGTGAGATCGGTTCTATTCTTCTTAGAGTTTCCCGTCCAGATAGGTGGGACCTTGCTTCATTTCCTCGATTCGCTTCATCAACCACCCAGCCTCGGTGTAGCCCCAAGTCTCGCGATGCTTCACGTTTGTAATCAACTCGTGTGGGCTGCCATCTTTGCGATTCGGCACTGTCCGGACGAAGTGCTGGTCCGTGACCAGAACAGTTTTTTAGTTTGAGACACTCGATCCTGATCGTTGTCTGATCGCTTACCGACAAGGTCCAATCGGTATCGCCTTTTATCCCTTCTTCTATCTGCTTTCCTGCTTTCGGTCGAGAATGGTTCCATCCACCAGCTTCAGGGTCAGGTCGGGCGCAAAGTAGTGCATTTTCGCAGCTACATCCTTGGCCTCGGCGGCTTCAATGGATTCCTCGATCCTCAACTGTATCTCGTCGCGCACAAAGTGCTCTTGGTCTGTGAGGGGGTGCTGCGAGTGCTTGGATTTTGGGCGAACCCAGCCCACGCCCTGCTTGAACAACAGATTTACGACGGTGTGACCCAAGGCACCATTCGGGGTGCCGATGACCTGGACCGAGTAAGCCTTCAGGTGGACGAGCAATTCTCAATCTTTCCTACCACCACCCCGGAACTTCGGAATCGCTGGGCTGCCGTTTCGCTCATGTACGAAGACCCGCTCTATGACGTGAACTACGTCTACGGAGGGCTTTTGGCTCTGAAATACTTTCAACTTTACAGCGCCAACCGAGAGCAGTTTGTACCGCGTTATATCGCGTCGCTGAAAAACGGTTTCGATGCTCCTCCTGCAGTCCTGCTTAAACAATTCTTGAACATCGATTTACTCGACGGCTCACTTCTCTCGGATGATCTGGCGCTATTGAATCGACGCCTGGATCAATTGGAGGCCAGCGCATCACACTGAGGCTGGTCGCTCAAAAAACACAAATGACATCTACTCAGGTACCTCCGGTTATGATTTCGGACCGCATTCAGTGGGAGGAATAATTCATGCGGCCCACCGCACCTGCTCTTCTCCGCGCCGCCCTGCTTCAGGCTCTTCTCGCCGCTCTGTTTGCACACGCCTCCACTGAGATCGCCAACGCTACTCCCCCGCGGCTCGAACTCTTCCCTGCTCGAGTGCTCGAAGGCGATCCAGTGTCCATTAGAGTCACCGGTCTGCAACCCGGCGATATGTCAAACGCGGTCTGAAACGGCGGGCGCGAAAGCGCAAGCTGGGATTGATCAAGAAATGAAGGAAGTGCTCGAGCGGCTGCTGAAACAGTCCCGGTGCGACTCGGTTTTCACGAGCCCGCAGGATCCGACAAAGCCCCTGGGGCCCTGGGTGCTGGAGGAGCAGATCACCCAGGTACGGAAGAAGATCGATATCCGTCCCGATGCCGGCCTGCACGCTCTGCGTCATACATTTCTGACCGAGGCCGGAGAGTACACCGACCTCTTTACATTGCAGTATGTGGCGGGACACGATAACATTAAGACCACGATGCGCTATGTACACCCGCGCGAGGCTGCAGTACACAAGCTGTTTGCGCGGCTGGCGGATTTGCAACGGCCGGAGGATCGCATTGCGTGCATGAAGTCGGTGCAAAATCCGGTGCAGTTCGGAATGCCCTCACAGGACGAACTTGCGAAAGCATTGAGTGCAAGTAATTTACAAAGTGCGGAAGTGGTGGAACTGGCAGACACACCATCTTGAGGGGGTGGCGCCGAAAGGCGTGGGGGTTCAAATCCCCCCTTCCGCACCAGCAACTCATTTATAATCAATTACTTAGAAGCGTGTTTTTGGTTTCGTACAGTAATCGTACAACGTTTCAACCCTCATAAGTATTGTCTGCACTAACTGAGCTGCCTAGATCCTCGAGTGAAATCTCCCCGCAGGTCTGATGTTGGAACTGTGGATATCCTGAGCTGTTGCAACTCTTCCAATCCGATAATGTCCGGCTTGCCCGTTTGCACGAAGCCGCTGGCGCGGCGGACGCTTTCGCGTGCTCGAAGGAAACAATCTGGGAGGTTCCAGACTTTCCCGACCGGCGAGGCTTGAGGAAGCATCGGTCTTGCGCTACGATGAAGTCACAATCAGGCTATGGATTCATGTTTAGATCGATGAGCATCGATAACTGCCTTTTTACAAAAGCCGCTTCTGGCAATGCTTCCCAAGCGAAAATCGATTGAAATCCCATAGGGAATCCCGCATCCGCCGCCACCGCTAGCGGCTTCCTGCGGGGTGCATCCCATTGACTCGCGAGTTGAGAATTTTTCCGTGTGGCCAAATCGGCCACCCAGCGTCCATGACCACCCTGCTATAGGATCTGCGATGCGCCCTACGCCAGTTGCACAAGTCTCCCGCCTTCGCCGCCGTCGTTTTGACGCTGGCTTTGTCTATCGGCGCAAACACCGTGGTGTTCAGCATCATGAATGCGTTCATTGTGCGCCGGTTGAATGTGCCTCACGCTGAGAGCCTCTACGGACTCTGGCGCCAGCCGGCCAATAACATGGCAGAGTCGTATCCCGACTACCTCGATCTGCGCGACCGCAATCACAGCTTTGATGCTCTCGTGGCTTTTAACGCCGCCGAGATAGGGCTGGATACGGGCGAAGGTCCATCCCGCGCCTGGGCCGAGGAATTACCGGGAACTACTTTGACGCATTGGGCCTGCAGCCGCATCGTGGCCATTTCTTCCGCGCCTCCGATAAGCATGGCCCTAACGGTGCCCCTCGGAGGATCATTAGGAAATCCCGGGGCATGAAAGGGAGTGGTGCGCAATGAGGCCTCAGACTCGCGCGTCTATACCTATACACTCTAAGAGAATCTGTTCTAGCAAAGGGGTGCCAATCGATGCCGATCGAAGCGAATTTACTGCACGTGGCTGCGGCCCTGGTCTTGCTTGGCCCCCCGTTGTTAGGTAGAGCGCAAACATCGAAGCCTACTCTCGATACTTACATCTCCCAGAGTGTCGTCGAAGCTAACACTTCGAATTCCCCGACGATTGAAGAATGGACTCGCAAGCACCCGGACGACATTGTTCAAACTCCGGCGGACAAGGGCAGCGATTACGGCTCGGGAAATATTTGGGACCTAAAACGGCCCGAACAACAAGACAGGAAGTTAGAGGGGCGTTGGTGCCTGCGTTCCACTGCTGAGATAGATCTCGCCGGAGGAATACGCGTTCGCCGGATCGCACTCTTCTACCAGCCGCTGGCCGAACAAATCTACGGAAAGCCCCTGCCGCCTCTGCCTACAGAAACGGGCGATGCACTTCGAAATCATGGGTGCAGGATGGTCAGGATTCTTCATGAATTCGAGGGAGTCTCCGATCCCCGGAACTTTGTTGAGACTATCGCTAAGCAAATGCCCGGGAAACGGGTGGAAGAGCCGGGTAGACTGATCGAGTTGGCCAGAGATGTTTACTGGAATCCGGTTTGCAGCTTTGAGAAATTCGGCCAGCCCTTTTATTTCCATTTTTTGTTCGTCCGCAATTCGAAGGTGGCCCGTTCCGAAGATCGGCCCGCTGTTCTGCTGGAATGGCAGGGCGGAATTCTGGAATATGGTCAGCCGGAATCAAACAAGACGGTAAACCCTGAGGCGGGGCAGCCATGGCTCGCCATCCGCGCGGCCATGCTCGCCCGACTCCCATCGGGCCCCACACTCGAGATGCTCTCGTTCCTCGCTCCTCAAGTTGGCGACTACTGGGAACAGGCTCCATTCCGTTGCCATAAGCAATTGATTCCCGTCCTACGCACATGGCTTGATCTCGCCGCCCAAAGCGGGCCGGAACAGGACACCGCCGCCGTTCTCCTCGCCGATCAAGTGCTGGGCCGTCTTGGGGACTGCCAGGAATTCTCCACTTCGGGTTCTTACGTTCCTCCAGAAGAAGAGAAAATCGAAGCCGAGGACAACGATGCCGTGATAAAGGAACTGCAAGAGTTGGACATTCGGACAGAGACCAGCGCTCATCTGGGCAATACGTATTACACCGGAAACCTGCTGGAGAAGGCTCTAAAGCTGGCGCCCGATGGGACTGTGAGTGAACTGGCGCACATGGCCGTAATCGACAAGCGATGCCACTGGGACTTCAACGCTGATGCGACGGACTGTACGAGCATAATCAAAGAAGGCGAGAGTTTCTTGTCGCGTTTTCCGGAAGACGAATGGACGCCCAGTGTGCATCTCATCCTGGCCGAGGCCTACACACTAACAGCGGCAAACCCGGACGAGCCTTACGCCCCAATTTCAAATTCTGAAAGGATCGAGTGGCAGAAGAAAGCGGCAGCTCACTACCGCGCGTGGTACGCAAAGAGCACGAACCAGCGGGACCGCGCGCTGGTCTGGCAGGAAATCTGGGCCATCGAGGCAGGCATGGGACCGTGGTTGATGATTCCTACCGAATTACAACACTGATACTTTGGAATTGCTCGCCTGAAGCTCCTAGTCGAGGCTCTTAAAACGGCCCTTGCCGCTAGTCGCCGTCCTGCGGCTTCTGCGCTTCTGCGCTTCTGCCGCCTGCTTCTGGCACTCAGCACACAAAGCAAACGCCCCACAAGTAAAGCTTGCAGGCGGCAGGGCGGCATGCTAATTCAGGCCCGATTTACCAAGACATCTTAAAAGAACAAGTCGGTGGAGACATTGAAGCGGTCGGAGAGTCTCCTTATGTGCTCGATTGTCAGATTGCGTTTACCATGAAGGACTTCGGAAACGATGCTGGGGGTCCCGAATACATCCGTTAGGTCTTTCTGTTTCAGACCGTTGGTTTCGACTAATTCTTTCAGAACTTCAAGAGGAGTCACCTTCCGCGACAAGGGATAGTGCTCTTCCTCAAACGCCTCAACAAGCACCGTCAGAAGGTCCATCAACTTTCTCTCAGGGACACTCAGCCTTCCCTTTTTCACCAATCCCTCAATTTTCCGAATAGCAGCTTCGTTCTCTGCTTCGGTATGAATTGCCTCTGGTGCGGTCTCCGCGAGCAGCGCTCTGTACGCTCTGGCAGCAGTTGCGGTCATTTTTCCCAGTCTCCTTTATCGTACTCAGCGTGTGTCTGAACTCGCGTGATGAAAATGAGTTCAAATCTATATTCGATTTTCACAATCAATCGATACGAGTTTCCCTTGATGTTAAAAACTGTGTAAGGTCCGACCGGATCGGTATCGCGGTAGGTCTTCCTTACGTCCTCGATGTTTTTCCAATGCGCCTTCTTCGCGACCTTAAACCAAGTGCCTAACGGTCCAACTAAATCACCGTGTTTCTCTTCTGCCTCTCTCAACATCTTGCGACTGATGACATGCATCTAGGGCCGTTCGCGATCTGCGAACTTCCAATAGTATGTTCGCAACTTGCGAATTTGTCAACGGGTTCGTTGCATGGCGAACATAAAGCGAATCTACCAGGGTCGCGTTCCGGGTTACTGTGCCGCGACCGCTACGAACGTGAGGGGTGTTCTAAGAGTGCAAAGCAACTTGGCGACCTCGATCATCTCTGAATGAGAGATGAGGTCTTTCCACGGATATGCTTGCAGGTTGCGCAGCACGCCACACAATTTCCCATGACGTAACCCAGAGACGAATTCGTCCGATCTATTCCGTGCTCCGCTTCTGAGAGCTGGCCGAGCGTGCCGTGATGATCGACGTGATTTGCTGACCACCGATTGAAATCCTGACCTCAGCCATCAAACCGCTTGCAACGACTTTTCGGTTGAAGTCGCGATGAAACGCCGACCGAGTGCGTAGCTTATCGCCAGCGCTCGTGCCGTGCCCAGGTTGTGAGCATGTAATTCAAGACAACACTCCCCTTGGTGCGGTCGATCCGTCAGATCCTTTCGATTTCCTACATAACTCTGGTCCATGTAGTTGTCGCAGGTATGCGTCAGAGCCGCCACAACGAAACCTTCATCAGCCAAGGCCAGCACGGCATCGTAGTGACTGGCCTCCGACGCGGCTGTACCGTGAGAAATCAACACCAAGGGCAGTCCCGTGCCCGTTTGGGACGACCGTCTGCTGAAATGGCCCGATGGATTCTCGAACCGCGGCCTTGGCCGATGGGAGTGGCGGGTGTCAAACTGTTGTTGGAAGGATTGAGAGAAAGCGCTTCGGCGCGGTTTTCTCTTCTGCGCGCGTTCGCCGTACAATAAACGTACAAGGGAAGCGGGATTGTGGGGCATTTGGGCCTTTACTCCCGGATGCAGAATCAGTAAGTTACGTGTTATCAACGCGATGGAGTAGTTCAAATCCCCCCTTCCGCACCATGTTTTCAATCACTTACGAACCGTAGCGGTTTTCACTGCAAAAGATAAGCTCACGACCGTATCATTCGCCGCCCGGTTCGCTTCCGGAACTCCACGACCAGTTTCGGAACGTACGGAAGAAGATGTGCGGAAGCTGTTTATCGCAGTCTGGCCAAAGCTCAGTCGGACCCTGAGGTCGCAACAGAGCGTCCTCCTTTTTGTTGACCTGCTCACATCGCACTCCGAACACGCCGACCTATCCGTTCACGAGATTCCGGTCGTCATGCCCGCCTGCGGCGACGTTTGATCCGCCATCTTCAGATGGAGATTCCTCGGTTAGGTCCGAATTCTACGACGCTCTGCCTCCGGAATCAGATCGGGCAACGATCTGTGCTTCATAGCGCCGTCTGACGACCGCATCCACGACTCATTTTGCCGTTGCGAGCGGCAATTCCATTCCCTCAGGTGCAGGCTGCCCGGACCCAAGGCATCGGCGTTCTAGCCCACGATGAAATGCGCTGTTCATGAATTCCCTGTGGGCAAGAACCGCTTGTGGAGTCTCGAAATTGAAGGGTTCGCTTCCAGGGCCGACAGGTTTGCCGAAAGGTAGCCCGTTCTCATCAACTGACATGGGTATCCGAGCTTGGCCGCTTGGCCAACGTTTGCATCCAACCAACTTGCCCCACAATCCAAGTAATCAATAAATAATAGACCGCCCAATCAGGAGACCCCACATGCCGGAAGCGCCTGCCGCCGATCCCGCCTCACCAAGAACCGCTGTCTCCAAAGATTGCATCAACCAACTTCTCCGTGAGGCACGGACCCACGGTGTATGGCTTCCTCACCCAGTTTCATCCGAGACGCTGCGTCAGGCTTATGAACTTGCCAGCTTCGGTCCGACGAGCGCCAATACTACGCCCGCCCGCTTTGTCTTTCTCAGTACGCTTAAAGCCAAGGAGCGTCTTCGTCCCGCGCTTGCACCGGGCAACGTCGACAAAACAATGGCTGCTCCCGTCACAGTCATCATTGCGTGGGATACCGAGTTCTACGAGAAGCTTCCAACACTCTTTCGGCATAAGGATATGCGTTCGGTGTTCCTCGGTAAACCCGACCTGATTGAAGAGACGGCCTTCCGAAATAGTTCCCTCGAAGCTGGTTACTTCATTCTCGCTGCACGCGCTCTGGGTCTCGATTGCGGCCCGATGTCTGGATTCGATGCCGCAAAAGTCAACGCCGAGTTTTTCCCCGATGGCAAGTGGAAATCGAATCTTCTCTGCAATTTAGGCTACGGAGACGCGAATAAACTCTCCCCACGTAACCCGCGACTGCCATTCGACGAGGCTTGCTTGATTTTGTAAACCGATTCTGCTCAGAACCTACTCAAGTGAACGAACAGGTCTTCAGAGACTTCGGCGTGTACAGTTCTAGTCCGATGATTGGCGAAATAGTGCCCCGCGAAAGTCGCTGGACTTCGGCGGGTGCGATTCCCGCCCGGGCTGGTCTGGTGGATTGTGCGGCTACGAAGAATTGACGAAAACGCTGCCACAGCGCAAGACCGATCCTTCCTCAAGCCTCGTGAGTCTGGACAGTCTGGAAAGTCCAATGACTCCTGCTCCGAGCACGCGGCAGCGTCCGCCGCGCTAGCGGCTTAGTTCAAACGCGCTTGTGTTCATTGACGGACCGCCCCCCGGATTGTCGGCAAGCCCGAAGTAATTCGGCTGCTATCGATCGCTAGTCAGAACCCGGTGAGGACGATCTTTCCTTTGGTCCGGGCGCTTTCGAGCGCTGCATGAGCTGTTTTCAGATTGGAAGCGTTCCACGAGCACAACGGTACGGCCAGCCAGCGTGAGCCGGCCAATAGGCGAGTGGCCGACGTGTCCGGCTCCCACCATTACTGCGTCAAAGATCTGGTCCATTCAGAACTTCGATACCGCAAGGATGGATATCACGATTGCGGCAACATCTTCGAGCAGCGCCGCAGGCAAGTCTTTCCCGAAAGCCTTGGCCAGGCGCCTGCGGATAGCCGCACCACCCAACGTCCCGACAACGGCGCCGAGCGCGCCCGCGAGCAATCCACCGGTCAGTGAGCCTGCCGCCGCGCCCACTGTAGCGCCTACCAAACATCCGCTAATGATGCGCGCAATGAACTGAGGCGGCACCTTGCGGCTCGCCGTATTCGGCAGTTTGTCGCTGATCAACTCACCGATTGCCAGGAGAGTGAAGATAATCGGCGTGTACTTGAACCCCATAAAGGCCATTGGCGTTCCGGACACTGCAAGCAATCCCATGCGCGCCGCCCAACTTGTGACGGCTGGTGCCGTCATGGTCCGTAAGCCGCATACAATTCCGAGTACTAATGCCACGACGATGAACATGTGAGCTTCCTTTCCTTGGTTCAGATTCGCGTTGGCTCCGAGCGCCGTAGAGCAAGCCTCTCGCATTGACCATGAAATACCTCATAGCTTGGGGAGCGCCGAAATATACCATCCTCCGCCTATTTCTTCGATCAGCAGCAGACCTGCTTCGAGTCGCCGCCTTATCACGTCACTATCATTTCGTTTATTGGTCAGAGTCGTTGTCTGAGAAGAAACGACCTGGAGGTTTCAAATTGTGAGAACGACCCGCCCGAAGGGGCGGCCCTCTACGAGGTAACGAATAGCATCCGGCGCTTCTGCCAGAGGAAAGGTCTTAGCCACGATCGGCTTGATCGCACCGGATTCAACGTAGAGAGACAATAGAGTTCCACGCATTGGTAAGGGCTGTCTGCGGCTGACGGAACATATTGAGACCCCGCATGCTGGCTTGTGCACAAGAGATCTGTAACGTCAATGGTGGTCTTACGGCTTGCGGAATACCCCAGTGTTATGAGGCTTCCTCCCAGCGCGAACGCTTTGACCGCCTCGCTCAAGACTTCACCACCGATCCCGTCGATGATAATATCTGCACCGTAACCATCGGTGACACGACGTACGCCGTCACCCAACTTCTCTAGGGAAGTATCGATGACCTCATCGAATCCGAGCGCCTTGAAGATGCTCAGCATGGTAGCGCAGCTTGCGGCTTGTCCGACTCCGATAGCGAGCCGTTACATTCAGTTAACAGTCGGTTAAGCAACTCGCTTACAACCGTAGCGGTCGCGTCCCCCTGACGACCTTATTGCTATCTTATTTAAGAATCCACTACCTAGTTTCGTACAATTATCGTACAACGCCTCGCTCGACGGCATGGAGGCCCAAAGGTTGCTTAAAGCTATTCGCGCGGGTCGGAGTAGCGTCGAGGTGGCGGAAGCATCACCGATCCGCTGACGGCAATCGAGAATGTCTGCTCTGCGGATTTGCCCTCAAGGCCCTCAGCCGTGAACCGCACCGCGTAGTTTCCGGCTGCAGTATACGCATGAGTCAGGATTGCGCCGTCGGCGACGACTCCGTCGCCGAAATCCCAATGATAGGCGAGTGCGGGAACTCCGTCTTTAGACACTGTGCTGGAGAACGCAATCTCTTCTCCAATTTTCGCTTGCTTCGGGACATGGAAGATAATCGAAGGCGCGGCCCCCGGGATCGAGGTGTCAATAATTTTGAACAGCTTGACGGAGTGTGCTGGTTGATCGTCGAGGCGCAGCGTTTCGCCGACCATCGCCAACCGCTGAACTGGCGCGAATGAGTCAACTAACTTGTACGAATGCCCTGCCGTGAGCTTCAAGTCGGCAAAAGTGAAAGCGTGGGAACGCGGCCGCTCCGTCCAGTTGAAAACTGCCAGCATCGACTGATGCTGATCTTGGCGCAGCAAGAAGACGCTCGGCTGCTCATCCTTATCCGCATAAGTCAGGAGATCCAGAGGCACGGCAGCCTGCCCGAGTTTTACCATAGCCAACAAATCAGAATTCTTGACCAACGCCACGCGTTCCGGATCACTCCCTAGGGTTGGGAGGTCGTCGCCAATTTCGAACATTCCTCCGGAAACGGCCGCCAGCACTATCGAAACCTGGGCCTCATTCAATGTAGCCGGAGCTTCAATTGTCCGCTCTTCCAGGAGCTGCCGGGAAACCGTGAACGCGTCCGGGTCCGCGACAAAAAAGTTGCGATGCATGTAATAACGCGCTGCGATGCCCGGCGCAGCTTCCTTGCTACGGGAGAACGTATGACCCGTATCTTGAGATATACGGCCTTCATCCACAAGACCCACCGGGTTCAGCATCGGACTCCCATCTTTATCGAGAAGCACGTCCTCTCCGACAGTTTTGCGGATAATCTCTAGTCCGATTCGCTGCGCTTCGAGTGCCGTAATGTTCGGGCGATGGTAATAGCCTTCAATCGCCGTATTGTCCATAAAATCGAGCTTAATGTAGCGTGCACCCCACTCCCGAACTAGCGTGCGATAAGTCTGCCGAAGATACTCCTGGGCATCAGGGTGAGTCATGTCTAAGACGAAAAGCCGTTCGCCCTTCAGCTCTTCGGCGTCTCCAATTGGGATCGGATCGCCATGTGCGTTGTGCACCAGCCAGTCTTTATGGTGCTCATAGATCCAGGACCGCTCGCCTGCTTCAAATGGAGCCGTCCAAACGCCAATCTTCAAGCCCAATCGGGAAATGTGGCGGGTTAAATCCCACATGCCGCGGGGAAATTGTGAGGCATTGGGCGTTGCGTATTCACCGCGGGAGTATCCGTAACCGAGGTCGAAATGAAAGTAATCGTAGCCCAATCCCTTCAGGTGCTCGGCCAGCCATTGAGCGTTGGTAAGCGCGGTGCCTTGGGCGATTTTTGTGTAATAGGCCGTCCAACTCCACCATCCCAGCGGGTGGTCTGCGCTGACGCGGCTGTGATGCAGCTCTCGAATCACGGCGCCATAATTATTAAGTTGTGAGTAGTAGTCCCTTCCGGAGGAAAACATAACGCGCTCTGAAGCCAGCGACTCGCCTGCGGAAAGTGGAACACTTAATTCAATCAGGTTTTCCGCAGGCCCTCCGCTGAGACCGGATTCGGGATCGGTCGCTTGTATCTCCGTAGTTCCGGTTGAATCGACCGTGAAGGAAACGATGCCAGCGGCATCCGGCGAGGAAGATCGGGTTTGCAAATGAATGATGGTCAGGAAGCGGCTGGAGGTGAGAGCGCCAAGGAACAGGCTCTCCTTGCTCTCTCGGTTGTAGATAAGCTGGCTGCCGACGGCGCGGTGCATGCCCTGAGGAGCTTTTCCTAAATCATAGATCTGCAGCGGGGGCCAGTCTTCGCTGAAGCTGTCGGAGAGAACTCGATCGGCGCTCTGCACGCCAGCGAGATCGATGATTTTGCTTCCGTCGGCCTCAACGCTTCGTATACTTTGGACTGTTACCGGACTGCCTGTGTGATTTTGTAGTTCCGCCTCGATAACGCCGAAATCTCTTCCCTCATAGATTGCTAGTGTGTATGCAAAATCGGGGAGCTTCGGAAGTCCGGACGAAGTGACCGTGATTTTCCTGCCGCGTCCGAGAGCATCCTCAAAGCTCGATTGAGCTATCTCATGTTTCGGATAGTCCGTCGACTTGACCCACTTGTGATCGATCTCCGCCGCTAGTCTTGCATGAAAGATGCTGTGTCCACCATTTCCTGTTCGGACGTCGTAGGTGCCGTCGGCCGGCTCAACGGCCACAGAAAGGCCCTCGATGGCAACGACCAGCTGAGAAGACTTAGACGGCTCAGAAGAGCCGAGGCAGCCTTCGACCAGGATTAGCACGCAGGCGATCAAGAAACATGAAATTTGCAGCAGGCGGCTTTTGCCTGCCGGTTCTTTAGGATGCCGAGAACCGCAAAGAATAGGCGGGATCATAAATTCCTTTCGTGATTGAACGGCCAGGTAGCCTTCCACTTCGCCCAAATAAAGAAAACCAGAATGCCGGTCAGAAGCGTCAATAGACCGATTTTGATGTAGAGCCAGCCCGAGGTCAGAAAAACATAAGCCCACCCAAAGAAAGCGATGACAATTGGGACGGGATAAAACCACATCTTGTAAGGCCGCGCGCTGTCCGGAAACTTTCGCCGCAAGAGGGGAATGGCAAACAGCTGTCCCAGAAACTGCACCAGGATTCTGGTAGTAATCAACGCACTGACGAGCTGGTCAAGCTTGAGGAATGCAAGTGCGATCGAAACCGCGCCCAGAACCAGAAGGGAAACCTGGGGATAGTTTTTCGTGGGATGCAGTTGCGCAAACGGACGGAAGAAATAGCCGTCGATGGCCGCCGCATAAGGAATTCGCGAATAACCCAAAAGAAGAGCAAACACGGCGCCAAATGCTGACCAGAGGACAAAAATTGTTACCGCGATCGCGGCGCCTCTGCCGTACAGGTGCTCCATGAAATCAGAGGCGATGAAGTTCGAATGAATTGCTTCCCGCCAGGGCAGCACTCCGATCAAAGCGAGATGCAGTGCCAGGTATCCCACACAGCAGACGGCGAGCGAATACAGAATCGAGCGCGGCACTACGTAGGAAGGATTCTGCACTTCGTCCCCGATGTAGCAGACATCGTAATATCCCAGATAGTTGTACACCGCGATCAAAGTAGCGCTGCCGAGACCGAGCACGAAGCCACGATTAAAGGCCAATGCTCCTGGAGGAAAATCGAATGCCAAGTGAAGATTGAAGTGGGAAAAACCGGTGACGATGATGGTTACCATAGCCAGTGCCGTCCCCACCCAAAGCGTGATGGTCACCTTGCGTAGGAATGTCATCTGCCGGCATAGGAGGAACAAAGCAGCAAGGCCAGCGCCAACCGCCACGTATTGCTGGCCTCGACCACTCAATCCCGGCCATAGATAGGTGGAATAGTTTCCGAATCCAATCATCCCGGACGCGATCTCCAGAGGACCACTCAGAACGAATTGCCAGATGAACAGAAAGGCCATGAGGCGGCCCCAAGTTTGATGGCCGTAGGCCTCGCGAAGAAAATGGTAGCTGCCGCCAGAGCCGGGTAACGCCGCCCCGAGTTCGCTCCATATCAGCCCGTCGGAAATTACGATGAGCGCCCCTGTCACCCAGCCCAGCATGGATTGCGGGCCGCCCATGGAAGCCATCATCAGCGGAATCGTGATGAAGGGTCCGATCCCAACCATGTTGGAAATGTTCAGGGCCGTGGCATGAAGTAAACCGAACGCGCGCGTCAGGTGGGGGGGCGATTCAGTCTTCATTGCGATTGAGACGGCACGTTCTGCAGGTTGAACGAGGGATTCGAATGCATCTCGCTGGTTGGTTCACATCGAGAAAGGAAGACGCCTGCAGCGGCATCTCCCTTTCTCGCTCTTGTTCTAACACTATTGTTCGTAGGCTCCGACGTCGATGGTGTCATTCGGAACTAGGATACGGGGAGTAACACCAGTCACGTCAAAACCCCCGACTATCGAAATCGGACTGAGAATCTTTCCCTTGGCCAACGCCGGCGAACCGGCCTGTACATTCAGGTTCGGCAGGGTGGTCGGCGGCGTCGCATTGATGTTGACAAACGTAGGGTCAGCATACTGAGAATTCGCGTCCTGTTTCGCACCGGACTGGTAGGTGCTGAAGGTGGTGTAGGTCTTTGAGCCCCAAATCCAGTTCTCGGAGGAACTCGGAGCGTAGTACAGGTTGTAATTGAGCGTGACCGTCGACGTGGTTACCGCATCCACTAGCGTTCCGGTCACAGAAGAAGCATAGAAAATATTGTTCTCGACTATGTTCGTACCTGTAAGGTCGGTCCCGGTCGCGAATTCCCCAATTGCGCCGTTGGCGTTGTTCCCATTGTCCCACGTGGTGTTGTTGACAATCGTGGAGTTCGACGATCCCCCCGAAGTGCCTTGGCCACCAATACTGATCCCGACCGACGTATTGTAGAAAAACAAGTTGTCACGGACTATGTTCTTCGTCGTGTTCTGGGCAGCACCTTCTCCGGTGACTTCAATACCTAAATCAACGAGGTAGACGGTATTCTGCTCGACTATGATGGAGGCGCTGCCATCCAGATAGATACCGTCTGCACAGTAACACTTAGAACCGTAGGGATTGCTGGCCGCGGGAACGTTGGGCGTGGTCCCAGTGCCGTTGGAGGGATTCTCGTAAACAGTGTTGCCGTAAATCTCCCCATTGCGCGCCTGGTCGTTCGGGGAGCCGTTGTACTGTGAATATCCCGATGCAACCCCTTCACCTCCCAGAGCGGCGATGCCAATGTTGCTGTTGTTGTGTACTAAGTTGTTGGCAATGATGAAACCATTGATGTTGCCGTCGAGTTCCATCGATTCGCTGCAGCCAGTCATCAGGTTAGATAAGCTATTGCCGATGATCGATATGTTGGTCAGAGGCGTGGTGCCGCTCGTTCCGGCAACGACGAGACCAAAAGCTTCGGGAGAGCCGGCGGGGCAGTTCCCCGTGTGGTTTGTCGCTTTTCCCTGATTCCAGATGTTGTTAATGTTGTTTTGGACAATCTGAATATTGGTGCCGGAGCCTTGAAGAGAGATTCCCGCGGGCACAAGGGTGTTGGTCTTCGTGGATTTCCCCGTCTTGAAATCGGTAATCTCAAAGCCGTCGACAGTAACGTAGCTGACGTTGCTTGTGCTGCCGATGTTTATTAGCCCATAGGCGTACCCGCCGGTACCGACGGTGACGCCGCTGCCATTGATGATGGCGCCCCCCGGGGTGGTGCTCTTGAGAATGAAGTAGCCGCCGGAAGCCGATCCACCGGTGTTAATCGCTATGTCTGCAGTTTCGTTGTAGGTCCCGGGAGTCACGTTGATGGTGACGCCGGGGCCGGCTTTGGTGACCGCATATGCGACGGTCGCCCAGGGAGCGCCTGACGACCCGTTGTTCGAGTTGCTTCCGCTGGTGGAGACATAGAAATTGGTGTTCGTCGATACGGCAGTCGTAATGTTGAAGGTCGCGGTTGCCGTGAGATGAGTAGGCGTGGTCGAATCAATTACCAGTACGGTAATGGTGTAAGTACTCGTTGCCGTTGGTACTCCGGTCAGCACTCCGGTCGAGGTCATGGCCAAGCCCGGTACACTCCCGCTGGTAATGGTCCACGCATACGGAGCGGTCCCCCCGCTCGCTGCAAACGGGGTGCTGTAGAAGGTGTCCAATGTCCCGTTGGGCAGGGGGGATGTGGTCGTGATTGTCAGTGCGCTGGCTGCCGCCATATTGCTGATCAGCACTAAGCTACCGAATAGGGCCAGCAGGAATCCGGCCGTGCAGGTCGTCCTTGGCTTGCGGACAAAAGCGCTTGCGTGTTTCATCGCAGTTCCTCATGTCGAAACAGGATTGTGAACCGGGCCCGACTACTTTCCAAATACAGCCAGGAAATATAGAGCTTCCTTCCTGAAGGCGGAATCGCGCCAAATCCTCCCTACCGACTTGCGACTCGCCCGCAGGTTGCGCGAATTTACCTACAATGTGATCGTTTGTCAATCTTTTTGTCTGTTTATGCCCGCATCTCCTTCCGAAATGGGACTTTTTTGCGATACAATTCGTCCTCCACTCAATACAATTGCTGCGGGACATCGATCGGCTCCGGAACGGCGGTCTTAATCGGTTGCCAGGAGAGCGTAGACCTCATGCTCGCAGAAGAGCGTAGATTTCGAATTCGAGAAATTCTTTCCAGTCAACGTACCATTACCGCTTCCGATCTATGCGCTGCTCTTGGGGTCACGGCCGCGACCGTGCGGCGAGACTTAGCGGCTTTGGAACAGGACGGCGTACTAGTCCGTTCTCATGGGGGAGCCGTTTCCCGCATGTCCAGCACCAACTTCCAACCTTCCTATGAGACGCTGTCGCACAGCCATAGCAGTGAAAAACAGGCCATCGCGCGCGAGGCTGAACGTTTGGTGCTGGACGGCGAGACTGTCTTTCTGGAAGGGAGCACCACAGTGTATGAGCTTGCCCGTGGCTTGAATCAGCGGCATCGGCTGACCGTGGTAACAAACTCACCCACCATCGTGTGCCAGTTGCAAAGAAGCTCGGGCGTGACTGTGCTTTGCACCGGGGGCGATCTGCAAAAGGACACGTTCTACTTTTCCGGAGAGTGGGCGCAGCGGGCGCTCTCCGAAATTCGGCTGGACAAGGCAATCCTGGGAGTGAGTGCGATTGATCTTTCTTATGGAGTCTCTACCGCTAACCATGCCGAGGCACAGATCAAGAAGATGATCTCGAGAGCTGCCAAGACCAGGATCGCGTTGGCGGACCACAGTAAGTTTGGTACGCAAAGCTTTGCCTACGTCGGTCCCGTGACGGACATCGATGTGCTGGTAACCGACTCCGGCACCAATGCGAAATACATCAAGCTGCTGCGGGAAGCCGGGGTCGAGGTGATTGTGGCGGAGCTGCAAGAAACGCGTAAGCAGCGTGGTAAATGAACATATTCGAACAAATCGATTGACAATCGATCATACGCCGGGTAACTTGAGTCCGGCTTTAGATCAGAGTTGAGCGAGGACGTGAGGGAACTGTGGGCGATTGCGGCAAGAAGATTCGCTTGAATCGTGTGCTCGGAGGCTCGCGACGCCGAGCGCTGATAGTGGCTTTCGATCATGCATTGGTCCTGGGTCCGATTCCTGGAACGGAAGACCCTTTAGGAAAGATTCGCCAATTTGCCCAAGCCGAAGTCGATGCGTTGCTGTTGAACCTTGGGCTTATTCGTCAATTCGCGAGTTCGACAATACTCGGCCCAGTGCCGGCGCTGATTGCCCGCCTGGATTGGACCACGGTATGGTCTGCCATCGGACAGAACGGAACTGGCGCGCTGCATAGCGCGCTTCTGGCCCGGCCTGAGGAGGCGTTACGACATGGCGCAGACGCTGTTCTGACCTATCTCGTCGTCGGCACCGGTGATGCCGAGTTCGAGATGAAAGAGATTAGTCGCAACGCCGAAATCGCCCGCGAATGTGAGCGAGTCGGAATCCCATTGATTGTTGAATCTCTGGCCCGGGGAAAGGATGTGCAGAATCCGGGAGATCCCCAGTGGCTGAATCTGCACAGTCGTATGGCGGCCGAGCTGGGTGCGGATTGCGTCAAGACGGATTACAGCGGGGATATAGCGTCCATGCGTTCCGTGGTGGAGAACTGTCCCATACCAATCCTGGTGCTCGGTGGAAGCCGTCACGCGTCGGACAAACACGCACTTGATATGGTTCGCGATGTTGCGGCCTCCGGAGCAGCCGGCGTCTTCTTTGGCCGCAATGTGTTCCAAGCCGACAACATGAGCCGATTCCTTGAGCAAGCGCGCGCTGCTCTTGACGCGGTGCCAACCGCAGACTTGCAAGCGATCACGAGATGACGACATCGGGTTCCCAGGCGCAGGCGGCACTGCGCAAGAAGAACGTGATGGACGGCCGGTCCGGATTTTGCCTGCGGGCAGATTGGGGATCTGTCTCGGTGCTTGAAGGTGGAGGGCATATCTGCGACTTGAATCTAAACGCATGTCCCGGCATGAACCCCCTATGGCGGCCGCCATGGGAGACCATCGATCCAAGCCAGTACGCAACCGCAGAACATGCGAGGACGTACGGAAAGCCGCCAGACGCCAGGTTACTCGCCGGCATTGCCGGACACAGCCTCAGCTTTGATCACTTCGGGCCGCCGTCGCCGGAAGAAACGGCGGCGGGTCTGACTACCCATGGCGAGGCGCCTGCGCTGAACTGGGATGTTCAGCAGCACGCCAAGTCGCCGAGGCCCTATCTGCAATACGGCCTGACGCTGCATGAAGCTCGGATCCGTTTCCGCAGGAAACTAACACTTGACCGCCGAAATCCAGTGATTTATTGCGAAGAAGAGGCGGTCAACCTCTGTTCTTACGACCGGCCTATTTCGTGGAACGAACACGTTACCTTCGGGCCACCGTTTCTGGAAGCAGGAATCACCTGGTTCGACATGCCAGCAACGCGGGCGAAGGTTTGTCCAGCGAGCTACAGCTCTCGATTTTTTCTTCGGCCGGATGCCGAGTTTAGCTGGCCGAACGCGCCGACAAGAGAGCGCAAGCGGATGAACTTGCGCACTACTCCGGCGTTGCGGTTCGGACACTACACCGCGCAATTGCTTAATCCGAAGCTTGAGATTGCCTTCATCGCGGCATGTAACCCGCGCCTGAAGCTTCTCGTCGTCTATGTATTTCGACGCGCAGATTTCCCCTGGGTCGGCAACTGGGAAGAACGGCACAACCGAACCCAAGCACCGTGGCTCGGAAAAACATTCTGCCGAGGGCTGGAGTTCAGCACAACTCCGTTCGCTATCCCGCGACGCGAAACCATCGAGCAAGGCCCGATGTTCGGAGAACCGACATATCGCTGGCTTCCGGCGAAATCCAAGGCTCAAGTTCGGTTTCTGATTTTGTTGTTCGAAGTTCCGGAGACCTTTCGTGGTGTAGCCCGGGTTTCCGTTGGCAAGAGAAGGATCGATGTTGTCGAGTCTGGAGTTCGTTGCCGGACGCTTTCAGTCGCAGCAGACAAATTCCTATGAATGATGCCGATCATCAGGAAGCGAAAACCCACCATGAGTTTGCTTGCCATCGATATCGGTTCGAGTAGATGTAAAGCGGTGGCGTTTGCGGTGACTGGAGAGATACTCGCTCAGCACGCCAGTGCATACACGCCGGAGTTCCCCGCTCCTGCGCAAGCGGAAATAAATCCGGAGTTCTTTTGGCAGGCGGTGTGCGGTTGTGCGCGTGCGGTGTCCAGGAATCTTTCTGATCATGTCCGAGCATTGTGCCTCAGTTCGCACGGCGAAACATTCGTGCCGGTCAATGGACGCAACGAGGCAATCGCCCCAGCAATTCTCAACCAGGACAATCGAGCAGTGGAAGAAGCCGCGTGGCTGGAAAAAACATTCGGAAGAAAGCGACTTTTCGAGACCACTGGCCTGGTCGCTCATCCCATGTATCCGGTTCCGAAAGTTCTCTGGCTGCGTAAGCACAGGCCGGACATTTCTGGTCCCTCCGTTCGGTTCCTTACGGTCATTGGATATGTTCTTTCGCGACTAAGACTACATCCTTATGTCGATTATTCCTTGGCCTCCCGTTATCTGGCATTTGATATACGGCAGCACGGTTGGTCCGAAGAAATTCTCGCCGCCACCGCGATAAGTGCCGAATGCCTGCCCGTCCCGGTGCCGGCTGGAACGATTGCCGGAAAATTAGATGCAGCCGCTGCCAGCCAACTCGGTCTGCTGCCGGGAACCATAGTGGTGATGGGAGGACACGATCAACCTTGCGGAGCCTTGGGAGTTGGTGTGATTAGTGCGGGCCGAGTGGCCGACTCGCTGGGCACCTATGAATGTCTGGCAGCCGCCTCCGATCAGCCCAGCTTGACTGATGCGGCGCTCGCTGCTTGTCTCAACTCCTATTGTCACGTGGTTCCAGACAAGTTCGTCACGCTGGCGTATTTTCCCTCGGGAATCATGATCAAGTGGTTCCACGATCTGTTGTACGGAGAAGAGTGCGATGAAAGCGTGATCGCAGAGGGCGGGGATCTGTCGGACGTGGAGTCCCGTCACTACGCGACCCTGGAACGAGACGTACCAGCGGGCCCAACGGGGCTTTGCATCACTCCCAATCTGATCGGTACGTGCAATCCTGACTTCAACCCGCATGCGCGCGGAATCATCGCCGGCTTGGGCCGGAACACGACTCGCAGCCAGATTTACAAAGGCATCCTCGAAGGCCTCGCCTGTGAGATGTCACAGATGACCGCCATACTGGAAAGCGCAGTGGGGGAATTTCGGGACGTTTATGCCACCGGGGGAGGGTCCCGGTCGGCGCTGGGTCTCCAGTTGCGAGCTGGTTTGTCGGGTCGACGGCTGCATGTTATGGAGTGTCCAGAGGCGGTGTGT
>Ga0209330_1000249_pt1 | contig 26337 bp, 12 predicted proteins | sample JacPinW_OM2H0_O3_FD_187969 | JGI IMG/M metagenome (GOLD analysis project Ga0209330, IMG submission 187969) | Forest soil microbial communities from Algoma, Ontario, Canada - Jack Pine, Ontario site 1_JW_OM2H0_O3 (SPAdes) (version 2) | ecosystem: Environmental > Terrestrial > Soil > Boreal...
GGTGGCATCATTTTGCGAACGCTATCTCCCTGAATTTTGGCGCCCTCTTCGTTCTGTACTGCATCCGGTTGAAAGTTCACTTTGGTTTCTCACTCCTAGTTTTCTCGAATTCATTCGTATCGCAGCGCGACCATCGGATCCACGCGCATCGCCCGCCGCGTGGGGATGTAGCACGCCGCCAGCGCAACAGCTAAAAGCAAAAACGCGACACCGAAGAAAGTGATAGGGTCGGTGGACTGCACTCCGTATAGCAAACTCGAAAGGAATCTAGACAGAGCGGACGCCCCAGCCAACCCGAGCGCGACGCCAGCAAGAGCCAATTTCGCTCCCCGCCCAATGATGAGGCTCCAGATGTCTCCGGTTTGAGCGCCGAGCGCCATGCGAATGCCAATCTCGTTTGTTCGCAGATTGACGACGTAGCTCATCACGCCATAGATTCCCACTGCAGCAAGCACGAGTGCGAGCGCCGCAAAAATGCCCAGCAGCGCGGTGGAGAACCTGCGCGGAGAGACGGAATCGGAAAGCAGGTTGTCGAGCGTCATCATGTCAGTAACCGGCAACTCTGGAAATGTTTTGTGTACTTGTCCGGCAGCAGCGCGGGCCATTAGCGCTGGGTCACCAGCCGTGCGGATCACGAAATACGGAGTCCATCCGCCGGCAGCGTACGTGTCAAATGTCGGTGCAGCATCGAGACCGTATTCGTGCACATCGCCAACTACTCCGATGATCGGGCTCCAGCAAGGCTTCGGCGCCAGCGTACACAGATTCACGCGTTTGCCGATTGGGCTACTGTCGGCCCAGAATCTCTTAGCCATCGTCACGTTGATGACAATGTTCGACCCAATCCAATCTTCTTCAGTAAACAAGCGTCCGCTCACTAGAGGAATTCCCATCGCGGAGAAATAGCCAAGGCTGGCCGTGCGAAGTTCGGTTACGGGCCGCGCCCCGCCAGGTGTCGGCTGCCCTTCGACGAAAAATCTCGTGGCTTGGACGGTCGCAGAGGCGAGAGGAAGGACGTCGATTCCGCCAACGCGTTGCACTCCCGGAATGCTCTCAATCTGGTCGGCGACCTGTTGAAATTCGAGCGATTGTTTACGCGGCAGGTTTGTCTGCTGCTCGGGCGTCAACTTATTGAACTCCACATCGGCCATCGCGGGCTGAGACACTCGCATGGTGAAGATGTGCTCGGGCCGGAAGCCTGGATCGACTTCGAGCAGGCGGTGAAAACTTCGTATCAGCAGGCCCGCGCCCACGAGCGGGATCAGGGCTAGGGCAATTTCGGAAACCACCAGCAAGTTGCGAAGCTTCTGGTCGCTCGATGTTCCGAAACTGCGGCTGCCTTCTTTCAACACGTCGTTAAGATTTGTCTTTAGAGCGTGGAAAGCGGGAGCCAGCCCGCTTACGATACCGGCGAGAAAACACGTCACGATCGTGAAGGCCAGAACACGCACGTCGAGCCCGCTTTCGTTAACGCTCAAGAGATTCGCCGGCACCAAAGCGTGCATCAATCGCAGTGCCGCGATTGCCAGCAAAATTCCCAATATGCCGCCGGCCACGGAGAGAAGCAGGCTCTCGGTGAGCAGTTGACGCGTCAATCGAAGGCGGCCCGCGCCTAACGCCACCCGGAGCGCGATTTCCTTCTGACGCGCCGCGTTGCGAGCCAGAAGAAGGTTTACGATGTTAGCGCACGCGATAAGCAGCACAAGCGCCACAGCGCCGAAAAGGACCAGCAGTGCCATGCGCAGGTTAGCTGCATCCGGATTTTCCATCTGCTGCACAACGATTCCCCAACCCTTGTGAGTATCCGGGTAAGTCAGTTCTGCCTGCTGATTCAGCGTGGCAAGCTCGGTCTGAGCTTCTGAAATGCTAACGCCGTGGCGCAGGCGCGCAATCGTTGTGTATGGATGGTGAACGCGGCCCGTTAGATCATCTTGATATTGTCCGGCTGCCAACCAGATGTCGGCCCGCGAGGTCAATTTCAAACTTGCCGGTAGAATTCCAACGACCGTGAACCCTTTTCCATCGAGTATGATGGTCTGACCAACGACACCAGGGTCAGAACCAAACCGAGTCTCCCACAAGCGTTGAGTGAGCATTAAAGCCGGCGCTCTCGCGGGTTTGTCCTCATTAGGTTCAAACGCTCGGCCAAAAAGCGGCCGAATGCCGAGCATGGGAAATAAGTTGGAAGTTGCGAAATCCGCCTGTACGCGCTCGGGTTCGCCCGCGCCGGTTAAATTGAATCCCTGCGCCACATCTGCGTAGGCGGCCATCTCCGAAAAACTACTCGCTTGTTGCCGCCAATCTTCAAAATCTCCCGGCGATAGTCCCAGCCGTGGCCATGCAGGCAAGTAAGCATTCGATATTTGAACCAAACTCTCAGGATGCTGATCGGGAAGCGGACGCAGCAGCACGCTATCGACGACGGAGAAAATTGCTGTGTTGGCGCCGATACCCAGCGCAAGCGTTAGCACCGCGATGACCGTGAATCCAGGATTCTTCGCCAGCATACGCATGCCGTAACGAACGTCCTGCAGCAGCGACCCCATCGGTTCTCCTTTATTTAACGTGACTACTCGTATCTGAGTGCGACGATTGGATCTACACGCATCGCGCGCCGAGCCGGGACGTAGCACGCCACCAGCGCGACGAAAGCGAGCAGAAACGATGTCGCGACAAACGTCATCCCATCAGTGGCTTTCACGCCATAGAGCAGGCTGGCAACCACGCGGGAAAGCGCCAATGCTCCAGCAACTCCAATGGCCATACCGACGATGACTATTCTCATTCCGTAGCCCACGATCATTTTCAGCACACTATCCGGCTGCGCCCCGAGCGCCATCCGCACTCCAATTTCATGAGTTCGCTGTGCAACTGAAAAAGCCATCACGCCATAAATTCCCAGCCCCGCGAGTAACAACGCCAGCGCCGAGAATGCTCCAAGCAAGACGGAACTGGCGCGGCGCATCCCGAGCGATTCACTTGCCAATTGATCCAACCCGATGATTTTGTAAATTGGTTGATCCTTGTCCTCTGTCCAGATCGCCTGCTTCACTGCTGAGATCAGGCTGGATGGACGTCCATCCGTGCGCACGACGAAACCAACCACTGGAAGGGGAATCTGCGCGAAGGGTCGAAAGACATTGCCGCGAACTTTTTCCTCAAGGCCAAAATCGTGAATATCGCCCACGACGCCGACCACTTCCCACAAATCGGGTTTATTGGAATCGCCGAAATTCAACTGCCGGCCTACGGGATTTTGATCGCCGAATTCTTTGTGAGCGAGAGTCTCGTTGACGATCACAACCTGTGCGGTACCCTTGCGATCACGATCGGTAAAGACACGTCCCTTCAATAAGGAGATTCCCATCGCCCGGAAATAATCTGGCGTAACAAGATCGGATTTCGCGCTCGGCTTCTGGCCCGGCGGCGGCTCGGGCTGCCCTTGCACTGTGAAATCTGCATCACTCCAATATCCGCTCAAAGGAATGAAGCCGTCTGCGCCGACGGATTCCACTCCGGGCAATTCTCTTATCCGTTGCATGGCGTCGTTCACGAATGCAAGGCGCTTATCAGATTCGGCGGGTGGGTACTTGACGCTCGAAAGAAACAATTGCGCTGAGAGGATGCGATCTGCATCGAATCCCAGATTCCCGCGTAGAAGATTTCGAAAGCTGCTGATGAGTAATCCCGCCCCTACCAGGAGAACGAGCGCGAGAGCGAATTCGCTCACCACAAGCAGGCTGCGAACCCGGCGCTCGCTCGAACTCGCTGTTGTGCTCCGGCTTGTTTCTTTCAATCCCTGTGCTGAAGTGGCCGCTCTGAAACCCAGCACAGGTGCGAGCCCGAATGTCACGCCGGTCAGCAGAGCCGCGAACAGCGTAAAGGCGAATACACGAGCATCCATAGGGATGCTGGTGACTTGAGGAATACTCAAATTCGCGATGTTGTTCGGAAAAATCGCAAGAAGAGAGTTCGTTGCTCCGGTAGCGAACAATAACCCCAAAGCGCCGCCTGCCAGCGATAACAAGAGGCTTTCAACCAAGAACTGTCGAATCAAACGCGCTCGGCTGGCACCCAGGGCAGTACGGATTGCAATTTCCTTTTTCCGTCCTGCGGCGCGTCCAAGCATTAGATTCGCGATATTGGCGCAGGTGATGAGCAGAACGAAACCTACTGAGCCAAGCAGGACAAGCAGCGGCACCCTAACGTCGCCCGCAATTTGCTCGCGCAAAGGAACCAAGTTGACACCGTTGCCGCTGTCGGTCGTGGGGTGCTCTTGCGCGATCCGCTGTTCAATTGAATCCATCTGCGCTTGGGCCTGGTTCAGCGTGACACCGGGTTTAAGCCTCGCCAGGACGCGCAACGCCGTCTTGTCGTAATCGGCAAGAAATGATGGCTTGAGCCCCAGGGGCGTCCACAACTCGACCATCGACGGATACCGGAAGTTCGGCGGCATCACTCCGACCACTGTAAACGGCTTCCCCGTCAGCGTGATCGATTTGCCCACGATATTCGGATCGGCGCCGAAGGTGCGTCGCCAGATCGCATCGCCCAGCACAACCACGTCCGCACCGCCGCTACGGTCTTCTTCGTCCAGAAACGTGCGGCCAAACTGCGGAGGGGTGCCGAGCATGCGAAAATAATCCGCCGAAAATTCGTAACCGATCACGACTTGGGGTTCGCCCGCGCCAGTCAGCGTGTAAAGCGTGTCAGTCGACGCAGCCATGTTCTCGAAAACGCTGTTTTCCGATTTCCATTCAGCGTAATCGCCGCCAGACACGGGAAACGTCGTGTAACCCTTTGAAACGTTCTTGGTCCACACCATAACCAGCTTGTTCGGCTGGCTGTAGGGAATTGGCGCAAGGAGAACTGTATTCACGACCGAGAAAATCGCGGTATTCGCTCCTATTCCGAGCCCGAGCGTCAGGATTACGATGGCTGTGAAGCCAGGGCTTTTCGAAAGCGTGCGAAGGCTATAGCGAATGTCCTGCAACAGACTTCCCATCGTCGCCTCCAAAATGAATCTTCGACAACTGAATCAGACCGCTCCGGCCTTTGATGCGCCGTCCACGATCCAGCCATCCGCCAACTGAATGATACGGTTGCCGTACGCTGCCCAGGCGTCGTTATGCGTCACTTGAATAATCGTCGTGCCGTCTTGATTTAGCTTTTTCAACAGATCCATGATCATTTTTCCCTGGCTCGAATGCAGGCTGCCGGTTGGCTCATCCGCCAAAATTAGTTTGGGTTTGCCGATCACAGCGCGCGCCACAGCCACAAGCTGTTGCTGCCCGCCCGATAGCTGATTCGGAAAGAGAGCTTTCTTGCCGACGATTTGGAAGCGGTCAAGGATGTCAGCGACCATTCCTTCGCGCTCGGCTTTCTTGATATCGCGATAAGAAAGCGGCAAGTCGAGATTCTCCGCGACAGTAAGGTTATCGAGCAGGTGATATTGCTGAAACACAAATCCGATATATTTCTTGTGCAGCTCAACGCGGCGGCGGTTGTCCAGCTTGTGCACGGCATTGTCGAGCAGGTGGTACTCGCCCTTCCATGCGCCATCAAGCATCCCGACAATTCCCATCAGCGTGGACTTTCCCGCACCCGACGGTCCCATGATGGTGATGAAATCGCCGTCGGCGATGTCCAAATTAATCCGGCGCAAGACCCAGGTTTTTCCCGCACCCGACTCGTAAACCTTTTCCACGTCTCTGAGTTTGATCACTATTTCTCGCTCCTCAAGTTGAGTCTGACTTTTAAGTGCTCGACAAGACGCTTGTCGCCACTTTACATACGTCTGTGTTATTCGTGACGCAAAGTCACTACGGGATCCACGCGCATCGCGCGTCGCGCAGGAACGTATGACGCGAAGAGCGCCACGAGAGAAACAAGCGCGGCTACGGTGACAAACGTTAACGGGTCGGTGCTGCCAACCCCAAAAAGCAGCGATGACATCAGGCGCGTTGCCGCAAGCGACACGGCAATTCCGATGACCACGCCAATAACGGCGAGGCGCGCACCTTCGCCTATAATCAACCGCAGAACGTCACTGCTCTGGGCCCCAAGGGCTACGCGCACGCCGATCTCCTGCGTTCGGCGCGTTACGGTGTACGAAAGAAGGCCGTAGAGTCCCACACCTGCCAATGTCAACGCAGCTGCTGCAAACACTCCGGCAAGAAGGAACAGGAAGAGCTTCTCGGCCATCCAGCCCCCGAGAGCCTTGGCGTAGGTGGAGAATTCCACGGGGATATTCGGATCAAGTTGCTGAAAAATTGCTCGCGCCGGGGGAATAATGGCACCGTTCGGCAACGCCGTGCGCAGAACGATTGCCGGCGCACCGTTGCCCAGCCCACGCTGGCGATAATCCACATAAACCATCGGAGTCATGGGGTGATCCAATCCTTCGGCGCGAACGTCGCCAACAACTCCGATAATCGTGAGCGGTTTCAGGATTCCATCCATGTTGCTGAAGTCGATGACCTGTCCAACGGGATTTTGATTCGGCCACTTCTCGCGCGCCAAGTTTTCGCTAATCAGTGCAACGTTCGCAGCGTCGGGACCATCCTGCGCACCAAACATTCGCCCATAGATCAGTGGAATTCCAGTCGTGCTGAAAAATCCCGCGCTCGCGACAGTGCGGTCGGCCTGGCCGGTCTGCATCGTATTCTGGGCCATGCGTGCCCACTCATCAGAGTTTGTAGGCGCCGGATGACCATTAAGAATCAAGAATATTCCATCATTGAACCCGTCGGCATCCGCGATCGGAAGAGCTCCGGCCACTCCGGCGGATTCGACTCCGGGAATCGCTCGCACTCGCCCCAGCGCGCTATCGAGGAGTTGAGTCTGCCGCGCGATTTCCGCCTGTCTTTGGCGAGGTGTCAGTTCGTCTTGTGACTGAGGCAGCGAGAACTTCAAGACCAGCAAATTTTCTCCGTTGAAGCCCGGGCTCACCGAGATCAACCGCAGAAAACTGCGGCCCAACAAACCCGCGCTGACGAGCAGCACCAGCGTCGCAGCAACCTCCGCGAGCACCAACGAACTCCGGGTTTTCTGGCTGGCGCTGCTGTAACCGCGTGACCCGCCGCTCAACGCGTCTCCTAGTTCTGATTCGCTGGCGCGCCACGCAGCAAACACTCCAAGGCCGATGGCGACGGCCAATGTCGCGCCCAGTGTAAACAAGAGAACGGTTCCGTTAATGGCGATGCCTTGCCGCCGCGGCAGGCTTGCCGGAAGGATCGCAGGAAGCAATTGCGTGGTCCATGTGGCCAACAGGATTCCCAGCGCGCCCCCAGCAACGGCTAAGGCTAGCGATTCTGCGAGCAAATGCTGGACGAGGCGCCTGCGGCTAGCACCCAAGGCCGCGCGCACGGCCAATTCCTTGCGCCGCGCGGACGTGCGCGCCAGCAACAGTCCAGCGACGTTCGCGCACGCGACCAGGAACAAGAGGATGACCGCGCCGAAAAGGGCAATTAGAGCCGCGCGGACATTTTCGACGACCACGTCGGCGAACGGAATGACCGCCGCATCCGTCAGGAAATAATCGGAGATTTCGCTTTTGCCATACTGAGCATGAATGCGGCGAGCAATCGTGTCCAGGTCTGCACGCGCCTGTTCAATGGTCACGCCGTCGCGAAGACGCGCGATGCCTTCTCCATTATGAGACGACCGGCTCGTTGACCACCCGTAGGGTTCGCGCGGCACCCAGATCGCGATATCTGCGCCGACAAAATTGAAACCCTGCGGCATTACGCCAACGACGGAGTATGTTTGTCCGTCCATGGACAAATGCGCCTGGGAGAAGTCAGGTCTGCCTCCAAGATACCGCTGCCAATAATCATAACTAACGATCATCGCAGGCGAGCCGTGAAGCCGAAGCTCGTCGGCAGAAAACTCTCGGCCTCGAGAGGGCTCGACACCCATCACCTTGAAAAAATCCTGAGAAATGAGGCCGATATTGACGCGCACGGGCTCACTGCCGCCAGAGACCGACTCCGGCGAAGAGAAAAACGTAGCGAGGCCCAGCAGCGTTTGATTCTGCGAACGAAAATCCAGGAAGTTCGGATCTGCCAATCGCGTTCGATGGCCGTTGGCTTCCTTTTCCCACACAGCCACAATTCGTTGCGGATTGGGATAAGGAAGTGGACGGAGCAATACGGCGTCGACAACCGAGAAAATAGCGCTGGAAGCGCCGATTCCGAGAGCCAGAATGAGTACTACAATGAGCGTGAACGCAGGGTTTTTCAGCAGCACGCGTATTGAGTATCTGAGATCCTGTATCAACGTTTCCATCGCCAGCCTCTCACGTCGTGCGAATCCCGCTGTCGTAATGAAGCTTTATTCGACCTCAACCACAATCAGCGTGGCATCGTCGTGCCAGTTGCCCCCGCAAAATTCCCCCACCGTGTCCAAAATTTTCTTCTGCAATTGTTCGGCGCTGGCTTCACCGTTTTCTCTGAGCAAGTGAATCAATCGCGCGTCGCCGAATTCCTCGCCCTCGGCGTTGCAAGCCTCTGTAACTCCATCGGTGAACAGCAGCACACGATCTTGGGGCAAGAGCGTGTGCGTACCCATCACGTAATTCTGAGACTGAAAAATGCCCAGCACGCCCCCGCCTTGATCCAAACGTTCGTGCGTGCCGTCACGATGCGCGACGATGGGAGCGTTATGTCCTGCATTCGAATAGCGCAATTGCCGAGACGCTCCATCGAGATGCGCGTAAAAAAAAGTGATAAAACGATCGCTTGCGATGCTTCGGCAGACCAGCGTGTTCAGTCGCTCGCACAGAAGTTCAGGAGACATCGCCGACAAAGAAAGGCCACGTACTGTCGCCTGCAGATTCGACATCAGCAAGGCAGCAGGCATTCCTTTTCCGGCAACGTCCGCGATGCACAACCCCAACGTATTTTCACCGAACGCAAAAACATCGTAATAATCGCCGCCCACCACACGCGCTGGTTGCCAGGCTCCCGCGATTTCGTATCCCGCAATCTGAGGAATTTCCTTGGGCAGAAATCCGATCTGGATTGCGCGCGCTTCTTCAATTTCACGCTCTCGACGGTGGAGCTGGGAAGCTATTTCGTTCTGTGTGCGGTTGTTCTCGATTGCGTTACGGCGCGCCGAGCGGCGTTCGCGTCCTATCTCGATTTGTTTTTGCAGTATCTCCAGAAGGCGCGAATTGACCCATGGCTTTTCAACGAAATCACCGACGCCTCGCTGCATGGCCTCCACAGCCAACCCAACCGTGGCCCATCCGGTCATTACTACAATCGGTGGCGCGCTTTCAGATGATTTTAATTTCGCCAGGACATCCAACCCCTCGCGTCCTGAGGTCGTATCACGCGCGTAATTCAGGTCCATCAACACCAAATCGAAATCGCGGCGAGCCATGGCCTCGACCAGAGCTGCGGGCGAAGCCACAGTCTCCGTCACATAACCATGACCTTTTAGGAGCAGACGCAATGCTTCCAGGACGTCTGGCTGATCATCAGCAATAAGAATGCTGGCCTGAATCGGACCTGCTTCGTTCGTGAATTCAACCGCCATCGGCGCCATTTGGCCCTTCGCCCGAATCGAGCTGCAGTGTAGGGACTCCCAAATATGGGCAGTTGTTGTTCCACAGGACCTTCATTCTAAGTCAACTTATGTCAGTACTTACATGCATCTTACGGCGGGATGATTGGCCGATATGACCAATTGCGGGATTGTTTGTCGCGATTCCGGACACCGCCGGAAATGGCCTCATTCGTAACGCAAAGCCACCATCGGATCCACGCGCATGGCCCGCCGCGCCGGAATGTAACAAGCGGTCAGAGCCACAAACGCCAGCAGGAAGATTACGACCGCAAACGTCTCCGGATCGGTAAATCGCACTCCGAAGAGCAAGCTTCGCATTAACGACGTGAGCCCGAGAGCCGCAAAAACGCCAATGCCGACACCGAGCGCCGTAAGTTTTCCGCCTTGTCCCAGCACCATGCGCAAGACATCATTTCTCTGCGCCCCCAGCGCCATCCGGATTCCGATTTCATGGGTCTGCTGGGTCACAACGTATGCCATCACGCCGTAAAGGCCCACGGCCGCAAGCACCATCGCCAGAGCTGCGAACACACCGAGAAGCAATGTCTGAACGCTGGTGTCTTGCATGGACTCGGCGACGACCTGGTCCATTGTTCGCGCATTGAATACTGCGAGGCTACTATCGATCCCGCGGACTTCACCGCGAATCGCGCTGAGTACGCTGGTTGGAGACACGTTAGTTTTCACGACGAGTCGTCCTCCGACGCCCGGTACAAGCAGAACATCGGTTAGCGGAAAATACGCTTGCGGGATGGTCTTCTCTCGGATTCCAAATTGTTTGGTGTCCCCGACGACTCCAATAATCTTTACGGGGACATCATCGTGTTTGAAAACTTTCCCGACGGCATTTTGGTTAGGCCAATATGCGTTTGCCATGGCTCGGTTGATGATAGCTACGTCTGAAAAATCCGCGGGAATCACCACGGGAGTCTTTCCCGATGCATACAAATCATCGATCTTCTGGCTAATCATGGCGGAGCGATCTATTTCTGCCCCTGAAAAAGTCTCGCCCTGCAAAAACGGAATGCGGAACGCTCGAAAATAATCCGGCGTAATGTAATTCCATTCCACCAGTTGATTCTTCAGGGCCGGATCAGTATTTCCGTCCACCGTCAAGTAACCGTTATTTCCTCCCTCCAGCGGAATCTCGGTCGAGACGGAAACTGCTTCGATGCCAGGGATGCGCTGGATGCGTTCAATTAGCCGCTCGTAGAATTCACGACGCGCGACTGGTGTCGAGTATTGTGCTTGGGGCAAAACGACTCCCATGGTCATCACGTTCGTGCTCTGCACACCGATTTCCGCACTGCGCATCCGCGCAAAACTGCGGAGCAGGAGCCCGGCTCCGACGAGCAGTGCAAGCGAAGCCGCAATTTCTCCGACCACGAGCGCGTCGCGAAGTGCCCGGCGATGCCCGGAGGGACTTAACACCGCCTGCGCGCTGGATTTTAATTCGTCAGTCAAATTCATCTTGAGAGCTTGAAACATTGGAGCAAGCCCGAAAAGAATTCCGACAGTGAGGCTTACCACGGTCGTAAATATAAGTACCGTGACATCCAGCCGAATGGGATTTTCCCGCGGTATAGGCAGGCTCACCGCGTTTTGCATCGCGCTCATGCACCACCAGGCTCCGAGCAAGCCTAGAGCTGCGCCGGCCACCGAGAGCAGCACGCTTTCGGTAAGCAACTGGCGCGCGATGCGCCAGGGTCCCGCACCCATCGCAGAGCGCACGGCAATCTCGCGCTGACGACTGCTGGCGCGTGCCAACAAGAGATTGGCGACGTTCGCGCAAGCTACCAGAAGAACCAGCGCCACCGCTCCCAGCAGGACTAAGAGTGACGAGCGCGACGAACCAGTCAGTTGCTCTTTAAGCGAAACGACTACAGCTTCAACGTTTTTATTGTGATCCGGATTCTGTGTTGCAAGGTTCTTGGCAATGATTCCCAGATCTGCTTGTGCCTGAGCCAGAGTGACTCCGGGCTTGAGCCGTCCGATAGCGCGCCATTGATGCGTGCCTGCGTTTCCGAGCGCCTTCGGCGTCATGTCCAGGGGCGTCCAGATATCCGTGGTTGTGATCTGGCCCGATGGAAAATTGAAACCTCGAGGCATTACCCCGATTACTGCATAGACTTCACCGTTCAGCTCGATAGTGCTGCCGGTTACATCCGCGCGGCCTCCGAAATGCCGCTTCCAAAAACCGTAATTCAGAACCGCGACATGGTTTTTCCCGGCCTGGTCTTGCCCGCCATCAAAAGTGCGGCCGATCATCGGCGATACGCCGAGCAACGTAAAGAAGTTTCCTTGCGTACTGATCACGGCGGCAGACTCGGGTTCTCCCGCGCCACTGGCGTTAAAATCGCGCTCCCAGGAGTAGAGACTCGTCGCCGCGAAGGTGCGATTCTGAGATTGCCATTCCAGATAATCGGGGCCAGTGAGCGGATAATTTCCCGGCGCGCTCTCGGTACACCAGAGCTGAACCAATTGACCTGAATTCTTGAACGGCAGGGGACGTAACAGCGCGGAATTAATGACGGAAAAAATCGCGGTGTTCGCCCCAATGCCGAGTGCCAACGTAACAATTGCGATGGCTGTGAATCCCGGACTTTTCCGCAGCATCCGGACTCCGTAGCGCAGGTCCTGCAGCAGTGTGCCCATTATCGGCTCCCGTTCTGGTCTACTCGTATCTCAGTGCCACCATCGGATCCACTCGCATGGCTCGTCGCGCAGGAATGTAGCAGGCTGCAAGAGCAACGATTGTTAAGGTCGCGGAAACGACGACATACGTCACTGGATCCAGGGCGCTCACGGTCAAAAATTTTCCAACCACTTGTGCCGCTGCCAGAGTCATTGCGATTCCGACCGCCAATCCAATCGCCACGATGAATAACCCCTCTCGCAAAACCATTTTCAGAATGTCCATGGGCTGTGCTCCAAGCGCCATGCGAACTCCGATTTCGTGTGTCTTCTGGCTCGCCGCGTACGAAACCACCCCATAAACTCCCACGATTGCGAGGATCAAACCCAACACGCCAAGCACAGCCGCCAGTGCAGCGCCTAGCCGATAAATCAACAGACCGTTGAGAGTGTAGAGACCTTGCCTCATTGTTTGTACGTCGAAGACCGGTAGCTGTGGTGCGAGCGATTGGATTGTGCGTTCGACCTCCGGGATCATCGTTTCGGGTGCTGCTGTGGTGCGCACCTGAAGAAATTGCAACGAGTTCGCCGACTGATGTTGCACAAACGGGGCATAAAAAACCGGAGGGACTTCACCGGTGACACCCTGATATCGTACGTCCTTCACCACTCCGACGACGACCATCGAATGTTTTGCATCGCTACCCATCTGAAATTGCCGGCCGATGGGATCTGCATTGGGCCAGAACTTCTTTGCCGTGGAATCGCTAAGGATTGCGACATACTGCGTGGTCTCCCCGTCAGCGTCGGTAAAAGCTCGGCCGCGCAGTATTGGAACTTGCATCGTTCGGAAGTAATCCGGGGAAATCGTATTGTACAAAGCTGAAGGAAGTGGCTGGCCAGGAGTCGGCTGATAGCCGTTTATTGTGAGGGTGTTGTAGTTGTTGTAATAGCCCATGGGTGTTGCGGTCGCGATGCTGGCCGATACCACTCCAGGCAGGGAACTCACGCGGGAGAGAACGTTCTTGTAGAAATCGCGCGTCTGCTGCTGATTGAATCCGATTTCGACCGGGTCCATCGCGAAATTCACGACCTGGTCGGGATCAAATCCAAGCGTTGTCCTCTCAGCTTTGCCCATGCTTCGTACGAAGAGTCCCGCAATGATCAAAAGCACAAGCGACCCTGCTACCTGTGCCACCACCAGCCCGGTGCGCAAACGGTTTTTGCCGCCCACAACGCCACGCCCGCCTTCGTGCAGGATAGCGGCCAAGTTTCCCCGCGACGCGCGGATTGCCGGAACTAGGCCGACGATTATTCCGGTCAACAGCGCGGCCGCCGTGGCATAGCTAAAGATGCGCCAGTCGAAGCCGAAATCCAGATGCACGGGAAGATCGGTCTGTACATTGATCGATGCCAGCACCGCGCTGCCCCAGTGACCGAGAAAAATTCCCGCGATTCCGCCAAGAAGAGCGAGCAGAATGCTTTCAGTCAGCAGTTGTCTAACGAGGCGGATTCGCGCGGCACCGAGGGCGGCGCGTATGGCCATCTCGCGTTCGCGCACAGTGGCACGGACGAGCAGAATGTTGGCCACGTTCACACAGGCGAGCAGCAACACCATCGCCGTCAAGCCCAGGAAAAGCCCGGACATCACGAGCAAAGTATTGTCCGGATCGGGTTGAGGGCGCGAGCGCAGTTCCGGGTAAACCTGAAGGCTCAAGTCTTTTTCAGCCTCCGGATATTGCTGCGACAAGCGCTGTCCTAGCACGGACACAGAAGCCCGCGCCTGCTGGAGGTTTGTACCGGGACGCAAGCGACCGAGCACCGGCAGATTGCGCAGGTGGCGATCGGTCATGAAATCGTTCGGTGCGCCGGCAATTTCCAGCATGCCGAGCGGCAAAAAGCCCTGAATGCTCACGAATGGGGAGATTCCGACGAATCCTCGCGGTGCAACGCCGACGATCGTGATGGGCCGGCCATCCATCGAAACTTTGCGCCCTATGACGGCAGGATCTCTTCCGAACCGCGTTTGCCAGTATGAGTAACTGAGTACCATTACAGGGTCGGCTCCCAGCGTCTCTCCTTCCGACGGTAGGATAAATCGACCGAGTTCCGGCTTGATTCCGAGTGCCGAGAAAAAATTTCCGGAGACGTAGTTGGTCATGATGCGATCGGCTTTACCATCCACGCTCAGACCGTCCAAGCTAATCTGATAAGCGAACACGTCGGAGAATACTTCGGAGGATTGGCTGCGAATGTCGCGATAGGCGGCGACGGAAAACTGCGTTTGTATGCTTCCTTTATGCTGCTGGTAGGCGACAACAGTGATTTCGGCGGGGTCCTTCACGGGCAGGGGCCGCAGCAGAATTCCGTCCACCATGCTGAAGATGGCGGTGTTCGCGCCGATGCCGAGCGCGAGGGTAATGACGGCGACGATCATGAAGCCCGGATTCCTCAGGAGCATTCGGGCGCCGTAGCGAATATCCTGCATCAGAGTTTCCACGTTGGACTCCTCGTTTATCCGAGTCTGAAAGGCGTGCAAAAACGCCCTGACACATATCTTTTCGTCATGGTGAGATACGCGATTCCCGCCGCGTATGTTCCCGGATAAATCCTCGAATTAGTGACGGGTTGCAATCATTCGTATCGAAGCGCAACCATGGGGTCCACGCTCGCAGCTTTTCGCGCCGGCAGCCACCCGGCAAGTAACGCAACTGCCGAGAGCAGCACCGCTGACGTCAAAAACACCAGCGGATTGCTTGCTTTCACACCGAACAGCTGCGATTCAATCAGTTTGCCGATCCCAAACGCAGCCAGCAGCCCGATACCAAGCCCCGCAGCCGAAATACGCACGATCTCGCGCAACACTAGCCACGCCACATTCTTTTGCGTCGCCCCCAGCGCCATGCGAATTCCGATTTCTCGCGTTCGCTGCGCCACCACATATGCCATCACGCCGTAGAGCCCAATCGCGGCCAGCAACGCGGCCAGCAGGCCGAGACACATTGAGAAAAACGTCAACAGACGCTCCGAGAAAGCAATTTCGTCAACCTGTTGATCCAGAGTCTTCATTGCGAATACAGGCAGGTTTGCATCAGCACTCTGCACCGTTTTCCGCAGCGTCAAGCCCAAAGCAGTCGGCTCCAGGTTCGTGCGCACATAAAATGTAGCGTTTCCAAAAGTTTTGTTCTGACTGTAGGGAATATAGACAAGCGGCCGAATCTCTTGCCGCAGATCCGTGTTCTTGCTGTCTTTCACTACGCCGACGATTTCAATGTCCGGATGCACGCCGTTGCCCGAGCCAAACGCGAAGTGGCGGCCGATGGGATTCTGGCCACGAAAGTAAGTCTGCGCCATTTTTTCGCTGACGATAGCTACTTTGGGCGCAGTCGCAGTGTCGCGATTGTCAAACTCGCGTCCGGACAAAAGTGGAATTCCCAGAGTCGCGAAAAAATTCGGCCCTATCCAATTTTGCTGCACGTCCGTATTGGTGTCTTCCGACACCGTGTAGCCCTCTGCGGTGATGTTGGCGTATGAGTCGTTGTTCGAGAGCAACGACATCGCCGCGACGCTCACCGATCGCACGCCCGGCAATCCCGCGATGTTCTCTCTCAAGCGGTCGGCCAACGCGACTGTTTGTTCCGGAGTGTAACGATTCAGTTCAGGCGCAACCGCGAATTGGATTACGTGATCCGTTTTCAGGCCAAGATTCTGCCGTTTCAAATTCATCAGGCTTTGCGCGAAGAATCCCGCAGACGCCAGCAACACTACTGTTAGTGCCACCTGCGAAACCAGCAGCGCTTTTCGCAATCGCACGTTCGATTTTCCGCCAAAGACATTGGCTCCCTGCTCTCGTAACGTGCTCTGCAGGTCCGCGCTGGTCGAGCGCAGCGCCGGTATCAAACCGAATAGCAATCCCGTCAGAATCGAAATTCCCAATGCGAATAGAAGCACGCGATAGTCAAACTTCCCTTGCAGGCCGGACGCCCCGAGAGTTTCTGGTATGGACCCGACCAGCGCTCCCAGCGTCCACGAACCAACCAGCAAGCCCGCAGCTCCCCCCGCTAGCGAAATCAGCAAGCTCTCCGTCAAAAGCTGTCTGATCAATCGCCAGCGTCCTGCTCCCATCGCCATCCTTACCGCGATCTCTCGCTGCCTTGCTTCACCGCGCGCCACCAGAAGGCTGGCCAGATTCGCGCACGCGATCAGTAGCACCAGTCCCACCATCGACATCAGAATCCATAGCGGTTTTCCCGCATCGTGCTGCAGGATTGGGCGTCCGTGCGATCCTGTATCCAGCACGATTTTCTTGTCCAAGAACAGCTTGTTTCTTTCCGGCGAGAGCTTCAACTGCACGGCTTCAGACTGCAAAATCCCGCTATATTGCGGCGCGATGCCCGCTGCCGCTCTCTCAGGACTCATGCCAGGCTTCAATCTACCCAACATTGCCAGCCAATGATCTTTTCGGTCTGCGAGTCCGTCCCAGTTCGGCGTCATCTGGGCCTTCATTGTTATGGGAATGAAAATGTCAGGAGTCTGTCCCACCTGGACTCCGAAAAATCCGGGAGCCACCACTCCCACAACGGTCATGGAAACGCCATTCACCACCAGTTGTTTGTTGAGAATCCCGAGTTTGCGGCCGAAATGCCGCTCCCAATAGCCATAGCTCAACACCGTCTGCGGATTCGCTCCTGCGGCCGTTTCGTCCTCTGGAGTCAAGACGCGTCCGAGCGCAGGCCGCACGCCAAGCACCTCGAAATAATTTCCGCTTACAAGTTCGCCATCAGCCAGCTCAGTTTGACCTTGGCCCGAAACGCTCGCTTGCACAGCGAATCGCGCCAGCAGACCGGAGAAAACCGGGTTGTGATCGCGCAAGTCTTTGTACATCGGATACGAAAACGCCGCTCCCACATCGCCGTCGCTCCAGTTCCTCCCGGGATTAGGTCCGGGCGAGCGCAGCACGACAAGTTCTTCCGGCTTCTGCACCGGCAAGAGGCGCAGTAGAACTTGATCCGTCACGGAAAATATCGCCGCATTCGCCCCGATGCCCAGAGCCAAAGTCAGAATCGCAACCAGCGTGAACCCCGGGCTCTTCAGCAGCATTCGGAATGCGTATCGAGCGTCCTGCAACAGAACTCCCATCTTTTCTCCTTTTCTCTGCGCGTCCGCCGAATCTTCGATCGAACCGATCCATGATCACTCGTAACGCAGCGCAACCATCGGGTCTACGCGCATCGCCCTTCGCGCCGGAATGTAACAAGCCAGCAGCACCACCGCGAAAAGCATTACCACCACAACAGCAAAGGACAGCGGGTCCGTGGAACTCACACCGAAGAGAAGGCTCGAAAGGAATCGAGTCAATCCGAACGCCGCTACCAAGCCGAGCCCTACTCCGAACAGCGCGAGCTGAACTCCTTGGCCTACCACCAACCGCAACATGTCGCCTGGTTGCGCTCCCAGGGCCATGCGAATGCCGATTTCATGTGTGCGCTGCGCCACCGTATAAGAAATCACGCCGTAGAGGCCAACCCCGGTCAGGATCATAGCCAGCCCGGCAAAAATCGCTAGAAGGAAAGTGTTGAATCGCGGCACCGCTATCGTTCCATCCAGGTATTGCTCAATTGTCTTCGGCGCATAAGCCGGCAAATCTTTATCGAGTGACTGCACCGCCGATGCAATTGGTTTGGCCAGTCCCTCGGGATCTTTCATTGACCGCGCCACAATGGTTACTGAACCGAATTGCAGTTGTGCCAGGGGAATGTAGGATTCAGGACTGAACTCCGTGGTCAAATCTTCAAACTTTACGTTTCCAACCACGCCAACAATTTCACGCATCGGCTTCGAATCCGGTCCGCCATTGGAGATCCCCGGTTGTATGTGTTTGCCGACCGGGTTTTCGCCCGGAAAGAATTGCTGCGCGAAAGCCTGGTTCACAATCAGCACAGGCGTCGCCTTGGCCTCGTCGTTCTCGGTGAAATCTCTCCCTTGCAGCAGCGGAATTCGCATGGTGCCGAAGTATTTGGGAGTAACTATGCGAACGGAAGTATGCGGCTCGTCACTCTTCGCTACCGGCCGTCCTTCGATCTGAAAGCTCGTGCGAATTTCGTCTCCGCTCATGGGTAACGGGAAAACTGCGGCGGCTGACTGTACACCGGGAAGAGCATTCAAAAGCGGAGTCAGTGCGCGGAAAAATTCCGCCTTCTTCGGATCTGAATACTTCGCGTCTGGCAGATCGAGGCTGGCGGTCATCACGTTGTGAGCGTCGAATCCCGGATTCACATTTTGTAGTCGAATCAGGCTGCGAATCAACAGCCCCGCGCTGACCAACAAAATTAGCGCCAGCGCCATTTCCACAATTACAAGCGAACTTCGCAAACCGTGGCGACTCCGTCCGGCAGTCGTGCTCAGTGACCCTTCCTTCAGCGCCTCCACGATATTCGAGTGCGTCGATTGCAGCGCAGGCGCCAGACCGAACAGGATTCCCGTCAGCAGCGACAGGCCGGCTGTAAACGCGAGTGCCCAACCATCAATGTGAATCTCCGCTACACGTGGAAGATTCTCGGGGCTCAGGCGAATCAGAACGTCGTTCCCCCAGAATGCCAGCGCCATTCCCAGCACACCCGCAAAGATCGCGAGCAATAAGCTTTCGGTCAGAAGCTGTCGCACCACGCGAACCCGTCCAGCTCCCATGGCCGTGCGAATCGCAATCTCACGTCCACGCGTCGTGGCCCGTGCCAGCAAGAGATTCGCTACGTTCACACAGGCGATCAGCAATACCAATCCCACTGCGATCATCATAACCAACAGAGCTGGCCGGATCGCCCGCGTCAGGCGTGCCTGTTCCGAACTGAGATGCACGCCAAAATATTTATTGGTGTCGGGATACTGCTTGCTCAGCGAGTTCGCAATCACGTCCATCGCTGCTTGCGCTTGCGCCAGGGTGACTCCTGGCTTTAGTCTCGCGATACAGCTGAGAAAATGCGCGCCACGCTGCTGTGCCATCGCCGGTGAGTTGTTGTCGGAAGTCTCATTCAAGGCCGAAAGTGTTGACCACATTGCCTCTGGTTCGCGCTGCAGCGGGTACCGGAAATTCGGCGGCATCACGCCGACAACTGTGTATCCCGTGTGGTCGATCATGATTACTCGGCCGACAATCCCGGGATCGCCGCCGAATTGTTGCTTCCACAGATGGTCGCTAATGACGACAACATGATGATTCGGTTCGTCCTCCCCGGCCTGAAAGGTTCGTCCGAGCTCCGGCGAAACTCCCAGTAAATCGAACATCTCCGCGGAAACGCTCGCGCCTTCCAAATGCGCCGGATTTTCCTGGCCGGTTAAGGTAAAAGCCGCGTCCGTGTAAGTGGCCATTTTCTCGAAGACCTGATTCTGCGACTTCCAATCCATGAAATCGGGGTACGAGGCTGAGCCATTCGAAGAGTGCAAGCGCGAATTCGCGGTTGCGACGCTGACAAGCCGCTCCGAATCGCGGAACGGCAGTGGCCGCAGCAATTCCGCGTTCACCACCGAAAAGATTGCAGTATTCGCGCCAATACCGAGCGCCAAGGTAAGTACGGCGATAGCCGAGAATCCCGGATTCTTCGTCAGCATCCGGATTCCGTAGCGCATGTCTTGCAGAAGCGTTCCCATTTTTCTCCTCGTTATTCGTACCGCAGCGCCACCATTGGATCCACGCGCATCGCCCGCCGTGCCGGAAGAAATCCCGCCAGTGCCGCTACCACGGCAAGCGTAATTGCAGGAATTATCATCGCCACAGGGTCCACCAAACCCACGCCGAACAACATGCTCTTAATCAAATGGGTTCCGCCGAACGCTATAGGCAAACCCACCGCGACTCCGATAAGAACCAGGAGCAATGTTTCGCGTAGCACCAACCAGAGAACGCTGCCCCGCTGCGCCCCGAGCGCCATGCGAATCCCTATGTCTCGAGTGCGGCGTGCAACGGTGTACGCCATGATCCCGTACAGTCCGATGCTAGCCAGAAGCATCGCCAGCAAGCCGAATACGCCCGCCAGCCGCGCGATAAATTTATCGGTGTGCAGCGAATCGTCCACCAGCCCCGGCATCGTCTTGATCGTAATGGGCGGAAGAGAGGAATTTGCCTCCTGCACCGTCTTGCGCAAAGCTGCGCTTACACTTGCAGGGTCCGCCAGTGTGCGGATTTCATAGCGAGCATAGGACTGCTCCCACAGGGGATTGAAATATGGAGCGTAAATGCGCGTGGGAGTTTTCTCTCGCAAACTGTTGTATTTCGCGTCTGCGACAACTCCAACGATTTCCATGTGCTGCGGATTTCCCGGGTAAATATCCGTCACTTTCTTACCGATGGGATTGGTTTTGCCAAAAAATGTTTCCGCGAACTTCTTGTTTATGACTGCGGCGCGAGGTCCATTGCCGCTGTCCTGAGGTCCGATCTCTCGTCCAATCAATATCGGAATCCCCACCGTGGAGAAATATCCCGGGCCGATATGATCCATACGAGAGTGCACTTCCTCGCCGGACTTGGAAGTGTAGCCTTCCACGGAAATGGGATCGCCCGATTCTGAATGGCTGAATAGCCCATTTTCCGAAAGCGTTGCGGCCCGCACTCCGGGGATGGCCGAGAATTTTTCCAGAAGTTCCTGTTGCAAGCGAAGATTAGCAGCGCCCTTATAGCCAGCCGGAGCGCCATCCACCCGGAACAAGAGCAGATTTTCTCTGGGGTAACCTAAATTCACTTCGCTAAGTTTCGAAAGGCTGTGGACGAACAGTCCGGCAGACACCAGGAGAATGAGCGAGATCGCCACCTGAGCAATCACCAGCACTTTACCTGTGGGAAGGCGGCGGCTTGCGTTTTCGCCGGTCGTCCCGCTTGCGCTTGATTTCAGAATCGGCGACAGATCCAGGCGCGTTGCGCGCAGAGCCGGAATAAGCCCGAAAAGTATCGCGCTCAACAACGCAACTCCCAACGTGAAAGCCAGCATACGCGCGTCGGGCCGCAAGTTGACTTGGATGGCCTCAGGCCCCGCCGACCTCGCTGAAACCATGCGCAGAAGAAGTGCATCCGCCCATTGCGCCAGCAGAATCCCCGCAGCCGCTCCGGCGAGCGCCAGCAAAAGGCTCTCCGACAGAAGTTGGCGAATCAGACGGCCTCGCCCAGCTCCCATCGCTAGCCGCACAGCAAATTCTTTTTGCCTGGCAGTTCCGCGCGCGAGCAGCAGGTTCGCAACGTTGGCGCAGGCGATGAGCAGCACGAATCCCACCAGGGCCATCAACACCTTGAGAGGCTCACCATACTCTTCATGGAGCGTGGAAGACCCGCGCGCGCCCGCTTGTAGATTGATACGCTGATTCAAAAATCCCTTGCGCTCTTCCGCACTAACGGTGGAACCTATGTTCGATTCAATCATCCGCTGGAAAACCACGTTGATGCTGGCTTTGGCTTGCTCCGGCGTAATACCGAGTTTCAATCGCGCCATCACCTGAAGCCATATGTATTTGTTTACCTCACCCTGTGCCGGGCTCAAAAGATCGCGTCCCGGATAGATCGCGTCTTGCATCGTGATCGGAACCCAAACTTCCGGAGTTTCTCCCACGGTTTCGCCAAAAAATCCCGGCGGCGCAACTCCAATAATTTCGAATGATGTCTGGTTAATCTGGATCGCTTTACCAATCACGGAAGGATCGAGATTGAAACGCCGTTGCCAGAACGAATAGCTCGCCACCGCGAAAGGCGAGCCGCCCCGCGCTTTATCCACCTCGGACGTGAACATCCGCCCGGCTGCGGGCTGAACTCCCAACGTGGAGAAATAGTCTCCGCTCACGAGCCGGACACGAACGAATTCTTCGTGGCCTGGTGCGCCGGAGGATGAACCGCCCATCGTTGATCGCACCTCGGGGAGACTGCTGTCGGCGGCGAAAATCGAGGAAAACACTTCGTTGTGGTCGCGCAAATATTGAAATTCCGAATAGGCTAGCAGCGAGCGGTCTCCTCCCTCGCTGCCGAACGATTGTCCGTGCGAGTCAGGGTCGGTCAGCAGTACCAGTTGTTCGGAATGAGCCACCGGCAGCCTCCGCAGCAAAACCGAGTCGAGCACGCTGAAGATCGCCGTGTTCGCGCCAATTCCGAGCGCCAAAGTGAGTACGGCAATAGCCGTGAATCCCGGATTCTTCGCGAGCATCCGGATTCCATAGCGGACGTCTTGCAGCAGTGCTCCCATTTTTCACTCCCTGCGATCGCTAATCGCTGCAAATCTCGCTACAAACCATTCACACACACCCGCACCATGCTTCCGAACCGTTTTCGGTTGGTGTGTGGAAAAATTGGAATGCGAGAGTTGCTGGGCTTATACGGACACGCTGCGCGTGCCGACGGTTTCCTCGACGATGCGGCCGTCGAAGAGATGAATCGTGCGGTCCGCAACGCTGGCGTAGCGCGGATCGTGAGTGACCATGCAGATGGTCGCGCCTTCGCGGTGCAGCTGCCGCAACAAATCCACTACTGCTTCGCTGTTCTTCGAGTCCAAGTTCCCAGTCGGCTCGTCCGCCAGCAGAATCGAAGGTGAACCCACCAGCGCGCGCGCCACGGCTACGCGCTGTTGCTGACCGCCGGAAAGTTGCGAGGGATAATGCTTCATGCGGTGCGCCATTCCCACGCGTTCCAGCACTTCTTGCACGCGCTTCTTTCGCTCCGCCGAAGCCATGCTGCGATAGGTGAGCGGCAACTCGACGTTCTCAAAAACCGTCAAGTCACCTATCAGATTGAAGGCCTGAAAGATGAAGCCGATCTCGCGGTTGCGGATGCGTGTGCGATCCGAGAGAGACAGGTTCGCGACCGGCTGCGTGTTGATCCAGTAGTTTCCATCGGTCGGCGAGTCGAGCAAGCCCAGAATCGAGAGCAGCGTCGATTTCCCGCATCCCGACGGCCCCGCGATCGAAAGAAATTCTCCGTTCTTGATATCCAGATGCACTCCGCCGAGCGCGTGCGTCTCGACTTCGTCGGTGTAAAACACCTTCGTTACGCCTTCCAATCGAATCATCGATTTTGCTGTCGCGTCCATGCTTGCTCCTCCACCTATGCTTTCGAGTCTCTCGCAACACTAGTTACGTTCCCAGGGCTTGTAAAAGTTCCATCAATTATTTCAATTGCACGCGATCGTAGTTGTCCCAGGCCGACATGTCGGACAAAATCACTTTGTCCCCGATTTGCAGGCCTTTCACGATTTCTACTGTATTCACCGACGTGCGCCCCAACTGCACCTGCACGCGGGTCGCCGCAGCTCCGTCGTCCACTACTTTGAACAAGCCCACTGTGCTGTTCGCTTCGCCGTGTACCGGCCGGCCCACATACAACACGTCGGCCAGCCGCTCGATTTCAACCGTGCCTTCGACGCTCAGGTCCGGCCGCGCGCCTTGCGGCAGTTCGCCTTCAAGGCCGACATCTACGGTCACCGTTCCATTTACCACTGCGGGATCGATTCGCGTAACGTGTCCTGCAATGACTCCGTTGTGCGTATCGACGGAAGCCTTCAGTCCGATGGTGACGTCTTTCGCCTGCGTCTCGGCGATCTTCAGCTGCGCTTTCAAGTGCGTCGGCTGCGCCACGCGCGCCAACACCGTTCCCATGGTTACCTTCTGGCCGATTTCCACGTCCAGTTCCTGCAACATGCCATCGATTCCCGGCCGGATGTGCAATTCATCCAACTGAGATTTCTTCAGTTCGTACATGGCCTTCTTTTCGTTCACGCTCGCTTCCTGCACCGCGAGCTGCGCGGCAATGGAGTTCTGAAATATCTCCACTTCTTTCACCGCCAAATCGTTCTGCTTGGCCAATTCCTCAGCCTGAACCTGCGCCGTCTTCACGTCCAGCTCCGGCGCCAGCCCGTTCGCTCCCAACTGCTCCTTGGTCTCTTTCACCATCTCCGCCGTGCGATATTGAGAGGAAATACTTGCAGCAAAGTTGCGCTTGTCCATCAACTGGTTTTGAAGCTGAGCCTTGGTCTGCTCCAGGTTCGCTTCCGCGCCCTTCATCTGAAACTCCGCATCGAGCGTCTCTTGCTGCAACTGCGGATTGCTGAGATCCAGTATGACCGTGTTCGCTTTGACGGGCGTTCCGGGAAGAAGATAGCGCTGTTGTACTTGTCCATCGGTGGCCGCCGGAATCAAACGAATGGTTTCCGGTACTAGCGTTCCCAGTCCGCGGACTTCCCGCAGCATCGGTCCGCGCTTCACCGTGTCGGTCCACACCGTGGCGCTGTCCACGCTGGGCGCCGCCGGTTTCAGCTTCGAAAGCGCGTAAGTGACCAACGGAATCACCACCACGGCGATCGCGATATAGATCGTCCGGCGGATTCTTTTCTGTCTTTTTACTTCTGGGCGTGCAATGTCCACAGCCAATAGCCTCGGGTATTGCGTATATTACATCGCAAATTGACTTCCGGTCTCACAGCGATGATAAGTGCCTTATATTGTTCTGATTAGGGGGAATTTGCAAGCCTGAAAAGCAGCCGTTTGCCCGCTCGTGGGAATCGCCCATCCCGTTAACGAACACTTCTGGAAGCGCGAAATAGCTGAAACGGCTGCCGGAAATTCTTCGCTCGCGACTACGAAGCAGATTCGGCGGACGCTTTGATCTCCTGCCAGCGTTTCGGCCGCTTCTTCGCGTCCAGCACTTTCTTCCGCAGCCGGATGGATTTCGGCGTCACTTCCACAAACTCGTCATCCGAAATAAATTCGATGGCTTTTTCCAGCGTCAACTCGCGCGGCGGGACCAGCCGTATCGCTTCGTCCGCGCTCGACGACCGCATATTCGTCTGCTTCTTCTCTTTCGTAATATTGACGTTCATGTCGTCTTCGCGCGCATTTTCGCCGACGATCATTCCTTCATACACTTCCAGCCCCGGCCCCACAAACATTTCCCCGCGCTCCTGAATTCCCCATACCGCGTACGCGGTCGAAACGCCTGCGCGGTCGCTCACCAACGCGCCCGTCAGCCGCGAAGCCATGTCGCCCGCATAATCCGTCCAGCCATCGAGCATCGAGTGAATCAGCGACGTTCCGCGCGTATCCGTCAGCAATTGCCCGCGCAACCCGATTAGTCCGCGCGAAGGAATCTTGAACTCCATGCGCACGCGCCCCGAATGATGGTTCACCATTTTCGCCATTTCGCCGCGCCGCGTTCCCAGCGTTTCCATCACGATGCCGATAAAACTTTCCGGACAATCCACGATCAGCACTTCCAGCGGCTCCACGCGCTTTCCGTTTTCCGTGCGCACCACGATTTCCGGCTTGCCCACCATCAACTCGTAGCCTTCGCGCCGCATGGTCTCAATCAAAATCGCAAGCTGCAATTCGCCGCGAGCCAGAACGCGAAACGAATCCGTCGCGCCCATGTCTTCGATGCGCAGCGAAACGTTGGTCAGCAATTCGCGGTCGAGCCGTGCGCGCAGGTCGCGCGAAGTCACGTATTGCCCTTCGCGTCCAGCAAACGGCGAAGTGTTCACCGTGAACACCATGGTCAACGTCGGCTCGTCGATCAACAGCGGTTCGAGCGGCGCCGGATTCAGCAAATCCGTAATGCTTTCGCCGATTTGAATTCCTTCCACGCCGGCAATCGCGCAAATGTCTCCCGCCGCCACTTCTTCCGCTTCGTCGCGTTCGAGTCCGCGGAACGTGAACAATTTCGTAATCTTCGTTGGCTGAATCACGCCCGAAAGTTTCGCGATGCCCACTTCCGTGCCGCGCTTCAGCGTTCCGGAAAACACCCGCGCAATCGCCAGCCGCCCCAGATATTCGCTGTAATCCAGATTCGTCACTTGAATTTGCAGCACTGCCGCGGCATCTCCCGAAGGCGGAGGAGTGGAAGCCACGATCGTTTCAAACAGCGGCTGAAGATTTGTGGACGAGTCGCCCACCACGCGATGCGCCGTCCCGGTCCGCGCGTTGGTGTAAAGCACCGGAAAATCGAGCTGGTCTTCCGTCGCGTCCAGGTCGATGAAGAGGTCGTAAATCTCATCCAACACCGCCGCCGGCCGCGCGTCCGCTCGATCGATTTTATTCAGCACGATAATCGGAGGCAGCTTCGCCGCCAGCGCCTTCTGCAGCACGTAACGCGTCTGCGGCAGCGGCCCTTCGCTC
>Ga0209330_1000250_pt1 | contig 26322 bp, 20 predicted proteins | sample JacPinW_OM2H0_O3_FD_187969 | JGI IMG/M metagenome (GOLD analysis project Ga0209330, IMG submission 187969) | Forest soil microbial communities from Algoma, Ontario, Canada - Jack Pine, Ontario site 1_JW_OM2H0_O3 (SPAdes) (version 2) | ecosystem: Environmental > Terrestrial > Soil > Boreal...
CCTTCGCCGTTTGAAGGGTCCGGGGTTTGACGTTAGCGCTCTTAAATCTTTCGTCTCAGAAGGGTTTCGACATTACTCTGACGCGCGAAGCGCGTACCTGCTTGCCCTGAGATCAGTGGCGAAGGGTCGGCAGCCTTCTCGCCGAGCATTTTTCTTTGTCTTCAACCGATCTCACGCCGCGGGTCGACACCGCTCAGAGCCCTAAAAATCGCAGTTTCCCAATTTGGGAATGCCGTTCCAATCTCCACTTTCCACAAGACTTGCAAAACGCACACACGAATTCGGATTTGCATCGTGTGTTAGGCTGGAAATGGAGAGATGTGGAGCGCAGAAAAAGTCGGCGCAGTAGGCAGTTCAGGAATGGCAGCCGCCACTCGTGTTTACCCTGAGCATCGAAGGGCTTGCCCCGAGCTGCGAAGGATTCACCCTGAGCTGCGAAGGGCGCCCATTTCCTCGCGACTAGTTTCTCTTTCCGAATGTTTGTACGCTGCTTCACGCTCCGCGAATTTCGCTAAATTAAATCGCCAAACTCCGGAATTAAAACGCATCGTATCTCGCAGAAAACAAACAGCGTCCCTCAGCTCAAATCGCCAAAATTTCCATTTTTGCCTCGACGAAATTTCGACTCCACTTTCTTCCGTAGGGGCGCGGGAGCATGCGCGCTCTTTGCGTCCCGGATGGTTTCGCGGAGCTGTGCCCGGCACAGATGCTTGGCTAACTTGCAGCGATGGGAAAAACGGTTGTGGCGATCACTTTTCGCAATTTCTACCCGGCACAGCCCAACAAGTAGAATGCGACGTAAACCACTCAAAACAAAGCCTCGCCTCATTTCTACCCGGCACTAGAAACGCACACACGCCGTCACTTCGTGAACTGGAAATAAAACAAGCTTGCGCGGGTAAAGCAGCGCAAGCGGTAACAAAATCAGCGCAGATTCTTCAGAGCCTTTCCCAAAAATCGCCCGGTTTAAACCACTCCTTTCGCGCTGATTCATGCGGTTTTCGCGTGAATCCCGACGGGATTCCCCCAGAGCGCATTCGCGAAGGGCGAGCCGTCGTTTCTGGACTCAATTTAGCCCCGGCGCATATCGAGCGCGCCCCATTTCTAACCGGTTCTGCATCACAAACAGAAATCGACGTAACTTGCTCAAAACAAACGACAGAAAATTTTCTAACCGGGGCCAGAACAGCGATTAAGCAAATTGAGTTTCTGCTTTCCGCTCACCGCATCTTCCGCCCTTCCACCGCACGGAACACGGGTCGCGGAGCGCACCGCACGACAGCCGACGCACCCCCCCTAGCCACTAGTCACTCACCACTAGCCACTGATCCCTATGTTAGACTTGCCGCCAATTCGATGCCTGCCCGCGGAAAATTTATCGTTCTCGAAGGAATCGACGGCTCCGGCAAACGCACTCAGCTCGACATGCTTGCCTGCGCCTTCGCATCGCGCAACGTGCCGTTCGCGCAAATCAGCTTCCCGCGTTACGACGGGTTTTTCGGCAAACTCGCCGCGCGCTACCTGAATGGCGAATTCGGCTCGCTCGAAGCCGTGGACGCGCACTTCTCTGCCCTACTCTACGCCGGCGACCGATTCGAAGCGAAGCCCGCGATCGAATCCGATCTCGCCTCCGGAAAAATGCTGCTCGCCGACCGTTACATCGGATCGAATCTCGCGCATCAAGGCGCTCGCGTCCCGCGCGAAAAGCGCACGGAATTTCTGCAATGGCTCAGGCAGCTTGAATATCAGGTGTACGCTCTGCCCGCCGAAGACCTCGTCATCTATTTGCGCGTGCCTCCCGCCGAAGCTCACCGCCTGATCGGCGAAAAAGGCGCTCGCGACTACACAAAATTGCAGCGCGATATTCAGGAATCCAATCTCGCGCACCTGCAAGCAACTTCGGAAGTGTATGACCAGCTAGCGGAGCAGCCGAACTGGATGAAAATAGAATGTTACGATAGCGCCGCGAACGCGCTGCGATCAGCCGAGTCAATTCATCAGGAAATTCTTGCCGCCGTGCAAGCCCACGCCACTCCCACTCTGCGAGCGAACAAATAACATGGGCTTCGGAGAATTTCTCGGCAACGAACGCATCGTCAGCGCGCTTCGAGGCATGCTGCGCCGCGAACGCGTCCCCAGCGCGCTGCTTTTTACCGGCCCGCGCGGAATCGGAAAATACACGCTCGCCCGGATGTTCGCTCAAGCTGCCAACTGCGAGCGCCTGAAAGACGACTTTTGCGGCGAATGCGAACCCTGCAAAAAAATCGCGCGCCTGGCGGATCCCGCGCCTCTCATCGAGCTGGGCCTCGCCGAGCGCGGCGAGAGCGCCGACGCAGCCATGGTCGAGCGCATGCCGCTGCTCATCGAAACGAATCCCGATGTTTGGCTCATCGTCCCCGACCCCGTTCGGCTGCGCACTCCCGTTGCGCGTCCCATGATTCGCGTCGGCCAACTTCGCGCCGTTCAACGCGCCGCCTACTTCCAGCCGCATGGCCGCCGCCGCGTGTTCATCCTCGACGGCGCGGACACCATGCGCTGGCACGACGCCGACTTGTTCCTGAAAATCCTGGAAGAGCCGCCGGACTCCGCCACTTTGATCCTGCTCGCGCCTACTCCGGACTCTTTGTTGCCGACCATCCGTTCGCGCTGCCTGCAATTCCATTTCGCCCCGGTTCGTGAAGAGCAGATGGAAGCCTTCCTGAAAGAGCGCTCGGAAGCCAAAGCTCCGGAGCGAAAACTTCTCGCGCAACTCTCCTGCGGCAGCCCCGGGATGGCGCTCACGCTCGATCTGCAGGAATCATCGCGGCTGCGCAGAATTATTTTGTCGCTGCTTGAGCAAGCGGTTACCGGTCAGAAATCCGGACAGATTTTTGCCGCCACGGCCCAGCTCGCCAAGCGCGAAAAGGAATCGTTTGAAAATATTCTCGACCTGTTTTATAGTCTCCTCAGTGACGTTCTGGAATTCTCCCAAGGTCAGAACGGCTTGGCTCGAAACCCGGATTTACAACGGGAACTCGCGGCCCTCGGCCAAAAAGTAAATTTCGAATGGATTTTGCGGGCTACCCAGGGCTTTGACGTCCTTGATAGCCGCTTGCGGCGTAATGTGGGCCGACAATTAGGCCTCGACGCTCACATCGCTTCGCTCGCAAACCGGTAGCACAAAATAAAATTCAACTATTTAAAGAAATCTGCAACCGAATCTCTTGTTCGGCAGTCATAACTAAGAGAATCTGAAAGAAGCTCTCATTTGCAAGGAGCACTCATATGGTAAATCGCAAACTTTTCCGCCCCAGCCTCACCGAGGTGAAGGAGCAGTTCGCCGCGCCTCGCCCGGTGCAGGCTATGCCTCAGCAGGTGGCGCCCAGGAAGAAACCTGCCCCCCCGGATCAAACTCACGCCGAGAATTTCTACTTCGTCAAACAGATGCAATCGCGGACGCCGGTGGCCGTAGTGCTGAACGACGGCGAAGTGCTCCGCGGCACAGTGGAATGGTACGATCGGGAATGCATCAAGCTCACGCGCTACGGCAGCCCTAACATCCTCCTATACAAGCACTCCATCAAGTACCTATATAAGGACGGCGACGAAGCAGCGCAGGGTGGCACAAACGGGCAATAGTTCGGGCGGTGTGACGGCCAACGGAGAGGGTAAGAGAGCGAGGGAAATTACGAGCGGCTCTTTCGATTCTTTCTAAACGGACCCACGAAGAACGTCATCAGCGCCTTGGCAACCAGCCTGCCCCTGTCGTCGCGCACGTCGCAATCCACAACCGCAATGTGCCTCCCTCGACGCACCACCTCAGCTTCGGCGAACACGGTGCCCGCTTCTACTGATTCCAGAAAGTTAATCTTCATCTCCACAGTGGCCACTCGCGTTCCGCGCGGACAATCCATGTAAGTTGCCAGCCCTCCGGCCGTGTCCGCCAGCGCCGCGAGTACACCACCGTGAACCACGCCGTAAACTTGCTTGTGCAACTCCTCCACGGGCATGCGAATCGTTACTTTTCCCCGCTCAGCCTTATCAATGACGAAACCAAGCTGCTTCGCCGTGTTGCTCGAGCGCATGCGTTCTCGCACGTCACCTGCGGAAAGATACTCGGTCGGTTTGGAAGTTCGCGCCATATCAGGAAGCTGTCTGACCTCCGTCGATTGGAAACACAGTTCCGGTAACCCAGGAAGATTCGTCGGATGCGAGATACAAAGCCATGAGCGCGACATCTTCCGGCTTTCCGAACCGTCCGAGGGGAAGTTCGGCGATGCGTTGTTTTCGCGCCGCCTCGGGATCGGCCGCGTTCGAGAGAAAAGCTAGTGACATTTCAGTCTCCACGATCGCCGGGCAAACGCAATTCACTCGAATATTTTCGTATGCGTGATCGAGCGCCATCGCCCGCGTTAATCCAGCGACCCCTGCTTTTGCCGCGCAATATGCCGCCCGCTGCCGGCGACCTACGATTCCGAGGTACGAACCGATGTTGACGATCGAACCTCCGCCGGACTTGCGGAGCGCGGGAATCGCCGCGCGCGACACATGAAATGTTCCAGTCAAATTCACCGCCAGCACTCGGCTCCAATCTTCGTCTGAAGTTTCTTCCGCAGTCGCAACCACGACGGCTCCAGCGTTGTTCACAATGACATTGAGCCGGCCAAAGTTCTGCGCAACGCTTGAAATCGCAGCTTCGACCGACCTGCGATCAACGATATCGCAGATTAGCGCCAACGCCTCGCCGCCCGAACCCTGAATCTCGCTGACAACCGCCTCGAGCGGCTCTTTCCTGCGCCCCGCGACGGCAACTTGAGCGCCTTCGGCAGCGAAGGCCAATGCGCAAGCACGGCCGATTCCCGTTCCGCCACCGGTGATGAACGCTACTTTTTCCGAAAGTCGGTCCACCCTGGAGCCCCTGCGGCGCGTCTAATGCGCAAGCTGCCGGGCAGCGAATCTAGCACCCAAGGACCAACCGCGCAAGCGAGCGCATGGGTTGCCGCCCGAGTCGGGCGACTGCTACAGTACAGTGAGGCCCAATGAAGATCGGGATTACATGCTATCCAACGTACGGGGGCTCCGGAGTTGTCGCCACGGAGCTTGGAATTGAGCTCGCCGCGCGAGGCCACGAAATTCATTTTATCAGTTACGCCATGCCGATTCGCCTGAGTTCGGCCCACGAGCGGATTTATTTTCACGAAGTGGAAGTCACATCGTACCCGCTTTTCGATCACCCTCCCTACACACTCGCTCTGGCGACCAAAATGTTTGAAGTGGCAGAGGAAGCATCATTGGATTTGCTGCATGTCCATTACGCGATTCCCCATTCGGTGAGCGCGCTACTTGCGCGCATGATGGCGACGCCGAAGAAGTTGCCGTTTATCACAACTTTGCATGGCACGGACATCACGCTGGTTGGAAACGACCGCAGCTATCTTCCCATCACGCGGTTTTCGATCGAGCAGAGCGACGGAGTGACTGCGATTTCAAGATATTTGCGAGAGCGCACGATTCACGATTTTGAAATCAAGCGGCCCATCGAAGTAATTCCGAATTTCGTGAACTGCGATCTGTATACCCGATGCCCGGATCAGTCTGCGCGGCAACGATGGGCAAAGGACGGCGAGCCCATCCTGATGCACTTATCCAACTTTCGTCCGGTAAAGCGAGTTTGCGATGTAGTGGAAATCTTCGCGCTGGTGCGCGAAAAAATTCCGGCTAAGCTGGTGCTGATGGGCGATGGCCCGGACCGTGGTTCGGCTGAATTCGCGGTTCGCAAGAAGGGTCTTTCAAAGGATGTCTTTTTTCTGGGGAAACAGGACGACGTTCAGGAGAAGCTAGGCCTGGCGGATTTATTTCTTTTGCCGAGCGACGAGGAATCGTTCGGCTTGGCGGCCCTGGAGGCCATGGCTTGCGAAGTACCGGTGGTGGCGACAGATGTAGGAGGGCTGCCGGAGGTTGTAACGCACGGAGTGGACGGCTACCTGATTCCTCCGCGCGATGTGAAAGCGGGAGCCAAGTTCGCACTCGAAATCCTCACCCGCCCGGACCGCGGCCGCTCGATGGGCCAGCAAGCACGGGTCAATGCCCGCAGCAAATATTGCTCGAACGACGTGATCCCGCAGTATGAAGCGTATTACACGAAAGTTCTTGAGGCGGCAGGGTCGGCGGCCGGCCCCGTCTGACAGTCCGGCCACTATCGGCGACGAAGAACATGCCGACGAAAATTCTTCACGAGGTTCGCAAATAGTCCACACCGCTCAGGTTGTTCCCTTCCGTTAACCTGCGGCGTGGCAATTACTTAAAACCTGGCAGTCTTATTGCATCATCAAAAGTGGGTCCCAGTCCTTCCATATCTTATGATCTTATGGAGGGGAACGATGAAGAGTGTACTTCTGGCAGTAACTCTCTGTATGGGGTTGTGCGTCGCTCACAGTTTGCCGGCGAGGGCACAGCCTGTGTTACTAACCACAGCCACATCCGCCATCCATTCGACCTCCATCGAAGACGAGCAGCCGCAAAAATTTGAAGGGATAATCGTGTCGAAGAACGGCGAAATTTTCGTCTTGCGGGACGACGTGAATGACACTTGGTATCACTTGGACGACCAGGAAGCGGCCGGCAAGCATCTGGGGAAAAAAGTATCGGTGACGGGCACTTTGGACACCCGCACCGACGTGATTCGAGTTAAGAGCATAGATGAAACCCCCTGATTATCGTTCGATGATGGGGACGGGTTGAAGAGAGCGCGCGACCATATTGATGTCGCTCTGAGTGATTTTGGCACCGGAGCCGTATGCCGTCGCAAAAATAAAACGGAATTGGCGGTTGCTGTCATCGAAAACGCGCAGCGCCACCGGCTGCCCTTTTGAGGGATCTCCGAACTGAAATCCTCGAATTTTGCCCCAGTCAAATGAATAGAACGGTGGCACCGTTTCGAAGTGCAGATCGGGGCCAAAAGACATTTTCCAGATCAAAAGCGCGTTGTCGCGCCGAGCCTCATCCACCTTCATGATTGGAGAGAATTGTGCCGGTGACGCGGAGTAGACCGCCTGATACAGGGCATAGTTGGATTCGATCGGCTGATTCGCGAAAACATTCGCGAATTTCTGGTATTCGGTGGGATTAGAAGATTTCAGCGAGTGAATCACATCCAATTGCGATTCAGGATCGTAGAACACGACCACCTGCCCCGAGTCGTACTTGAGCTGGACGTTGATCGTTGACTCCGTGCTCTTGGACTTCGTTTTCCACGGGACGTTAAATTCGTAGTTGTAGGCCTTCACCTGCGCGCCTGTGGAGGCGTCATCGGCAACCGTGGGGAGAGGCTGAGGGACGTCAGCGAGCCAAGGGCTTGATGCGCCCCACCGCTTGGCTTCAAACCAAGTGAGCGTCTGTACCCCGAACTCCACGCAAAAGATGGCGATGACGATTACCACCAGCACCAGAATAATAGCGGGGAGGGCGCTACTCTTGTCATCCTCTTCGTTCATTCGTGCTAGTTCGTCCATAGTGTCGAGCGCCATTCTACGACATCCCACGCTGGGATGCCGCAGGATTCGCTGAGGTGCGTCGCGGCGAAGGGATACTTGTGAACCATGAGTGGGCTACTCTGCGCGAAGGGCATCCACGGGGTCGACGGTTGCCGCGCGGCGAGATGGCAAGTAGCAGGCCAAGTAAGCCGTGACGACAACGCCGATGGTAACCGCGGAATAGGTGACAGGGTCGAGCGGGCTCACGTTGAACAAGAGCGAGGACATCAGACGCATCACGGCGAAAGCGCCGACCAGGCCGCAGACGATGCCGATGCCTGTGAGCCACAGTCCGTGGCGAACGAACATCCCGATGAGCATTTGCCGCTGCGCACCAAGTGCCATGCGAATGCCGATCTCGCGAGTGCGTTGCGAGACGGAATAGGCGATCACGCCGTAAATTCCCACGATTCCGAGCAGCAGCGCCATGCCCCCGGCAACGGCGAGCATCACGAGAGTGAACGAAGTGCGCGCCATGGACTGAGTGTAAAAGTAGCCGAGCGTGTGAACTTCCGCGAGCGGCACGTTCGCATCGACTGACCAGACCGTTTGGCGAACCTCTTTTAAGAAAGACTCCGAGCCGGCGCGCGGGCTACGGATGGCGAAGGCAATGCCACGGCGCAGCGATTCCTTCTGTCCCTCGAAGCGGTCCATCATCACAGGGAAATACACAGAGGTGGGCGCATCCTGGCTCACGCCGTCATCGTGGATGTCTGCAACAACGCCGATGATTTCGCGCCAGTCATCGTTGTTGCCGACGCGGATTCGTTTTCCGAGCGCGTTGTTGGCATCGTGCCAATATTCGCGGGCGAAATTTTCGGAAACGATTGCGACAGGAATTTTCTGATATGTGTCCGACCAGGTGATGTCGCGTCCAGCGACGAGAGGGGCGCCGAGCAACGCGAAGAATCCGGGCGATATGAATTTGAAGCGGCGTACCGGGGGAAGATCACCTTCCGAATATGCGTGGTCCTGCGCGAAAACCGGATCCATTGAGCTGTTCCCGTCCATGGGGATGGAGGTCGAGAAGCTTGCCGAGGTCACTCCGGGAATCGCGCGAAGTTTATTAAGAATTTCTTCGTCCATACGCACGACACGCTCGGCTTCGGTGTCCGGTATTTCGGTATCGGGCACGTAGAAACGGAAAGTTTGCACCGCATCCGGCGCAACGAACCCGGGAGGCACGTGCATCAGAGCGCGAAACGTGCGAATCATCAACCCGGAGGAGATCAGCAAAACGATAGCCAGAGCCACCTGCACGACTACAAGGATGTTTCGCGCGCGATGTTGCTCGCGGCTCGCGCTCAGCGAGCGTCCTCCTTCGCGGAGGCTGGTGTTCAAACGCGTTCCGGCGTATTTGAAGATCGGAATCGACGCAAAGAGCAGGCTGGAAAATATAGCGATGGCCAGGGTGAATAGAAGTACCGGAACATCGATGCCGATTTCGTGGATGCGCGGGATGCCGGTTGGGGCTATGGCAACCAGCACGTGCAACGCGCCATAGGCGAGCCCCAATCCAAGCAAACTTCCGAGCACACCGAGGATAACGCTCTCGAAGAGCAGGTCCCCAGCGATTCGTCGCCAGCCAGCCCCCATCGCAGCGCGAACGGCCAATTCCTGGCGGCGTCCTTCGACGCGCACGAGCAGCAAGTTTGCGACGTTGGCGCAGGCGATCAGTAAAACGCCTGCGATTGAGCCCATCAGAACCCACAAAACATTGCCCACATCGCCGACGACGTCCTGCTTTAGCGGGCGGAGGTTTGGCGCGATTTGCGCTTTTTCGAATAGCTTGGCGCTGAAGCCTTCGGGCGCGGGGAAACTTCGATTGGCGATGGGAAGCATGCGCGCGACGTCCGCACTGGCCTGCGCCATAGTGACGCCGGGTTTAAGCCGGGCGAGGGCGCGGTAACTGAAGTTGCCGAGCTTCGTCTTGCCGCGATCCCATTTCATGGGAGCGAAAATCGCCGGATCTTGCTCGTCGAGAAAGTGAAATCCCTGCGGCAAGACGCCAATGATTTGTCGCGGCTTTCCATCCGCAGTGATCGAGCGGCCAATCACGGAAGGGTCGCCGCCGAATTTTTGGCGCCAGTAGCCGTAGGAGATGACCGCGGTTTCCGGCGCTTCCGGTGAATCGTCCCGGGGGGTGAACAAGCGGCCCAGCGCGGGAACGACGCCCAGAATCGGGAGCGTGCCGTCGGTGACGTCGAGACCGCGGACCTGCTCAGGGTCTCCTATGCCGGTAATGTTGAACGAATCGCCGGTGAAGGCGCCTATATCCTGGAAGGTGGTGTTCTGTTCGCGGTCGATAAAATAAATCGACGGCGCCATGTTCAAGTTTTTGATGTTTACGCCTGGGGCCGTGTGCCACACCCCGATCAAGCGGTCCGGTTGAGGATACGGTAGGGGCTTGAGCAGCACGCCTTCCAGGACGCTGAAGATCACCGTGTTCGCGCCTATTCCTGCGGCGAGCGTAATCAGGGTGATGATTGTAAACATCGGCGCGCGGCCGAGCCTGCGCAGAACCTGCCTAAGTTGATCGGTGAATGTTCCCATGCTTAAGGGCCTCCCCACTAGGACGCGCATTCGCGGCGTGCCTGTAAAACAGCCGGGATGTGCGATGCGGTCCTGCAAGCTAGTACGTGGGTGGGTGAAGAAATGTTCAGTCGAGAAATCGGAAGAAACGCTTCGGAAGTGTGAGCGCCTAATCGCTGTTCTGGCCCCGGTTAGAATTTTTTCCAGCGTTTGTTTTGAGTGAGTTACAGCCAATTCTGTTTGTGAGCCAGAACCGGTTAGAAGGGGGCGGTGGCTAGGGGTTAGTGGCCCTTCCTGCGTCAGGGCAAGCAAGTGATTAGTGCAAAGCGTGCGCAAGTGAGAATTGCCGCGATGCCGATTGGTTGAAAGTTCTCGATTAGAACAGGGTGCGATCGTTTGTTTTCTATGGATTAGACGGGGTTCTAATAATTCGAGTTCTCGATTAGAAAGCGCTCTCGCAATCGAACTTCGCGCGTGGCAGTGTGCATCCCGCGAGAGCGTCCGGGATCCAAACCGCGGAGTTCTGGCCCCGGGTAGAAATGGCGCGGTCGTTTGTTTTGAGTAAGTTACATCGAATTCTACTCGTGAGCCAGAACCGGGTAGGAATGTAGAACGGGGGCGAGTGAGTAGTGGCTTTTCCTGCGTCGCTTCCTTCGTCAGGGTAAACAGGGCAAGCGAGTGGCTAGCGCAGAAGAGCGATCTGGGCAAGCTGGTTAGAAGTGTTGTGGCGAGACACGCGGATGGTGTTCGGGCGTCGGCATTCTCACGCCCAACGCCAGCGCCGTCCTGCATGTCGCTTCCTCTCTGGGCCTAAATACATGCCCTGACGTATGTTATCATAGTAGTAAACATAAGTCAAGGGGAAAAACCGTGAAAATTTAGTGCCTTATTCACAATGCGAAGTTACTCGTCCCAATTTGGGAATGCGATAGGAGTAACGGTTGGAGGCGAAAGATCCGAAAGCCCAAGTCAAAACCCGGACCCTTCAAACACCGAAGGATCCGGCACCCCGCGAGTTTCAACCGTGCTTAAGCGAACTCCGGTGCCGCGCGGAAGGGTTGTCCACCCGCCTTGACAGTCGCGCTTTCAGAGATTACAAACACGGCGAACGAATGGGATCGAGCAACGAACGTAGGCGCGACCACGTCGGGCCGCAGCGGAGGAAATATGTCACGCGGTGAGGTGAAGACAAGAAGATCGACGGTGACTCTTCACGTGGTTTCAAGCCTGGATGGGATCATCGCCAAGAAGGACAACAGTGTTTCGTGGATGGATAGCTCCGGGGAGGTTTACGAAAAAGGGGTTGCCGACGGCGACGCGGGCGACGGCGACACTCCCATCGACTGCTTTGTGCTCGGATCCCGTACATACGAGCATGCGCTCGAACTGGGCTGGCCATATGGCGACACTCCGACCGTCGTGGTCACAAACAGAAAGCTGCCATCCACGAGGAAGAGCGTTGAGTTCTATTCAGGTGACATCAAGAAATTGGTTGATGAGATTCTCGCGCCGCGATACGCAAACACCTGGCTGGTGGGAGGGGCGATGCTGTGCCAAAGTTTTCTGAGGCTCGATCTGGTGGATGAAATCAGATTGGCGATTGTGCCGGTGCTATTGGGTGACGGGTTGCGCCTTTTTGACGACTCTGGTATCGAAAGCAGATGGAATCTGAAAAACGTAGTCGGTTACAAGAACGGTTTTGTTGAGTTATCGTACAGGCGCCAATCAACTAGCTCCCAGCCGTGAGTTTGTGCCGCAATTGTTAGACCCGTCCCTCAGCGGCTGAAGCCGCACTGATTTTGCGCCGCTTACGGCACGACTAAAGTCGTGCCCTGACGAAAACCGGAGTTGCGAAACAGACTCTGAAGGCCGGGCGTGAGAGAACATCATGGCGAAGAACGGCGGCGTTATCGGGGTATCCGATCATGGCGGGTGGGCGGTGCTGGTAACAGTAGCGCGTGATGGGACGCTGCTTGACCGGCGCCTGGTGGAACTCGTGGGCGAGGGACTGCCAAAGATTCCGCACCACAGCGAAGGCCAACGGCTTCCGCTCGACGAGGCTGTGAAGTTAGTCGAGCGCGTGCGCGAGTCGGCGGAGAAACACGCGGTGCTCGCTTTGGACGCCGTCGCGACGGCGGTGCCGCGTGTTCTTGGTATCGCGCTTCGCAAGTGCCCAAAGCTTCCACCGACGATTGCCGAGCGCATCAAGGACTACCGCGCGCAGAACGTTGCGGACTGGGTGATGTACCGGAAGGCGCTGGCGTCCGCGGCCGAGGCACGCGGTTTGCCGGTCCACTGGTACGACGCGAAAAGCGTATCGGAGGGGGCGAGCGAGGCGTTGCGCGTCAAGAGCTTCGACGACCACTTCCTCCGAATGCGGAAGGCTGTGGGGCCGCCGTGGAACAACGATCACAAGCTGGCAATGGCGGCGGCCATAGTCACGGCGGCGGATGTGGAGTAGGACGCGGTAAATATAGAATAGTGAGATTATTGATTTTGGCGGGCCAAAATTTCGAGATGCACGGAGGAGTCATGTCGATTTTTCGCATGTGGCAGTGCGGAGCAGCAGCGATGATCTTTGCGACGCTTGTTGTGATGACGGTAGCAAGCGGGTCGGCACAAACACCGGCGCCGGGAGCGAGCAATCTCGATCCGAAGGTGTTGGCCTACAAATTACCAGACCAGATTCAGTGGAAGGACGATCCGATCGGGGCGAAGATGGCGGTCTTGGCGGGCGATCCTTCGAAGCCGGGACTTTACGTGGTGCTGACGAAATGGACTCCGAATCACATGAGCCGTCCGCACTGGCATCCGAACGACCGGTTCATCACAGTGATTTCGGGGACGTGGTGGGTGGGCACGGGACCGAAATTCGATCCGGACAAGACGGTTCCGATGCCGGCCGGCACTTTCGTCACGCATTTTGGGAAACAAATTCATTACGACGGCGCGAAGGACTCGGAGGCCGTGCTGGAGATTGTAGGGGAAGGGCCGGCTACAGCGACACCGGCGGAAATAAAGTAAGTGCTCGGTGCGAAGAATTTTGAGACGAAGCGCGAGCATCAGCCTCGAAAACATCGGGCTAGGCGTGAGTCGAACGGGAAGATTTGGGAGCGCACCACGCTCAAAGTCGATCCGAGGCGTGATTTTACTTCGATGCGAGGCGGCAGTGTAAGCGTCCTCGGCTGCGTGACAAAAGAAAAAGCGCACACGGCTGGGCGGATCCGGTGATAACTGCCAAGTATTTATGCCGGGCGCAGCACGCTGCGCCCCTACGGTGAATGTGATTGCAGCGCGATCGGCGTGCAGCGGCGCATCCCGAGCGCAACATATACAAAGGAACGCCTGGGATTTGCGCGATGCGCGAGCGCAGCCCCGCGAAAACATCGGGACGTAAAAAGCGACGCATGCTCCCGCGCCCCTATGGTAAATCTGATTGCAGTAACCTCCAGCTTTCTCCCTTCTGAAATCGTGCGGTGTCCGTAAGCGCATCGACTAATCCCACAAACGAGCATGGCACACGCGTGGCTTGAGGGAACTTCTGTGCAGGGCATTTTGTTACTGACGGTTAGGCGGAGCTAGAAAAGCGGAGACAGGGTATCGGAATTGCGAGGTGATGAGCGCTAAGGGGCGGATTTGTGCGTCTAACCGGGAATGGAGGGGTGTGATGGACAACTTCTGGATGGACTTGCGGCACGCGGTGCGGATGCTGCGAAAGAATCCCAGCTTCACGATCGCTGCCGTGCTGTGTCTGACACTGGGGATTGGCGCGACTACCGGAATTTTCAGTGTGATTAACGCTGTGCTGCTGCGACCGCTGGCTTACAAGCAGCCGGAGCGGCTGGTGCGGGTCTATACGGAGTTCCCTACTTTTCCGAACGGAGGACTGCGCAAGTTCTGGACTTCGCCGCCGGAATTTTTTGACCTGAAGCGAGACACGAAATCGTGGGAAACGCTGGACGCCTGGGTAAATGGCGGGACGAACGTGGCTGGCCTGACGCAGCCGGTGCGCGTGACGGCTTCCAACGTGAGCGGAGGACTGCTGAACGCGCTGGGTGTGTCACCCGCAATGGGCAGGTTGATTACGCCCGCGGATGACGATCCCGCGGCTGCCGCTACTGCAGACATTTCCTACGGGCTGTGGAAGAGCGCGTTTGGCGGAGATCCAAACGTGGTAGGACGAACGACGACAGTTGACGGACAGACGTGCACGATCATCGGAGTGATGCCACGCGGGTTCGAGTTTCCTCCCGGAGAAGTGGACAAGCCGGAACTGTGGACGCCTCTACAGTTAGATCCGATCAAGCCGGGAAGCCGAGGCTCGCATTATCTGTATCTTCTAGGGCGGTTGAAACCGGGGGTGACTCCGCAACAAGCGCAGGCGGAATTTGAAGCTTATGAAACGGCCACGGGGGAAAAGGCGACGCCGAAAAGTCATGCGTTCCATCCAAAATCTCACACAATCGTCAGCTATCCGCTGCAGGCGGAAGTTGTAGGCAGCGTGCGGCCGGCGCTGATCATGCTGCTCGCGGCGGTGGGATTCGTGCTGCTGATCGCGTGCGTGAATGTAGCGAACCTTCTGCTGGCGCGCGCGGAAGCGCGGAGACGCGAAATTGCAATTCGAAGCGCGTTGGGAGCAGATTTGTGGCGACTGGCGCGTCAATTCATCACCGAGGGCGTGTTGCTTTCGGCGTGCGGCGCGATGCTCGGCTTGATTCTCGCTTACGGCAGCTTGCGGCTGATCAAGCTGACGAATGCGGGAAGCCTGCCGCGCGCGGCGGAAATTGGAATTGATATGCGTGTCCTGCTGTTCACGATTGCAGCGACGGTGCTGACGGGCGTGCTATTTGGGCTGGCTCCAATTCTGACGGTTGCAATACAGAATTTGCACGATTCGCTGAAGGACACGGTTGGAGCTTCGACAGCTTCAGGCAGCGCGCAGAATTTCCGCAGAATTCTGGTGTCGGGTGAACTGGCGATGGCGCTGGTGCTCCTGATCGGCTGCGGGCTGATGATTCGCGGATTTTGGAAGTTGCAGCAAGTACACACGGGAATGAGTGCGGCGAACGTGGTCACGATGAAGCTGGCACTTTCGAGCGGGAGCTATGCGAAGAAGGAAGACATGGATCAATTCTGGCGCCGGTTGGAGGAGAAAATCACGCGTCTGCCCGGAATCCAATCGGCTGCAATCGGAAGCGGATTACCGCCTATGCGTCCGCCGAATATGAACGATACGTTGATCGAAGGATTCGTCCCAAGAAAAGACGGACCGATTCAAAACGTGGATTATTACAACGTGGTGAGCAGAGACTTTTTTAAAACCATGGGTATACGCGTGATGGAAGGGCGCCTGTTTGACGAACGAGACATGCAAGGTTCGCCGGATGTGGTGATCGTAAACCAAACAATGGCGCGGACGTTCTGGGGGAACGAGAGCCCGTTGGGGCGACGAATTCAGCCAGGAGCAAGAGGCCTTAACCCGGGACAGAACTCGCCCTGGTGCACGATTGTAGGCGTGGTAGAGGACGTAAAGAATGCAGGGATCGACAGGCCGACCGGCACGGAAATATTTCTGCCTTATACGCAGACGGACGGATCGGGCACGACGTCAGCTTCGGTATTTCTGCGCGCCCAGGGCGATCCACGGTCGCTTGCGAACGCGGTGCGGAGCGAAGTGCGGTCGATCGATCCGGCGATTCCGGTAGCAGATGTGCAGACCATGGACGAAGTGTTAGCTGCGGCGCAATCGCGTCCGAAATTCCTGACGCTGCTTTTGATGTTATTTTCAGGAGTCGCGCTGATCATTGCTACGGTCGGAATTTACGGCGTGATTTCTTACTCGGTGGCGCAGCGTTCGAAAGAATTTGGGCTGCGGATGGCATTGGGAGCGCAGCGGAGCGACGTGCTGGGGCTGGTGATGAGGCAAGGGGTGGTGCTTACGGCGATTGGAGTCATTGCCGGTGTCGGCGCGGCGTTAGGACTTACTCGGCTGATGGCGAGTTTGCTTTTCGGCGTGCAGCCAACCGATGCGTTGACGTATCTGTGCGTGCCGGCGCTGCTTGCGGTTGTGGCGTTGCTGGCGAGTTACATACCCGCGCGGCGCGCGACACAGGTGGATCCCATGAAAGCGCTGCGGTACGAATAGATCGTTTAAGCGGTGGGTACGTTCAAGAAATGCATCTAGCTGTTTGTGCTCGGTATAAAGCTGGGGTTGATGCCAAGTATCTGTGCCGGGCGCAGCATGCTGCGCCCCTACGAACCGGTTTAGGCGACATGGTTGGCAGTTAGCCTGCGATTCGCGGTACCCTTTTGTGAAGCCGGCAAAGATGTAGTTCTCGCTGCGGCGTTATTCGAGCAGGCCTGCGAACGGCTCAGAGGTGACGAGTTCGGGGATTTCGATGTGAATTTGGGTTCCCTGGCCTTCCCGGCTGCGGATATCCATTTTGAATTGATCGCCGTAGAGCAGACGCAGGCGTTCGTGCACATTGCTGATGCCGATTCCTCCGCCGTAAACTTCGGCAAGCCGCTCCGTGGAAATGCCCATTCCATTGTCTTCAATTTCGATGAGCAAGCGGCCGTCGATGCGGCGGGTGCGAATGTGAATTTCGCCACCTTCCAAGCGAGGCGCAAGGCCGTGCTTGATGGAGTTTTCGATCATGGGCTGAAGCAGCATGCTGGGAACGAAGGCTTCGAGAGCGTCTTCGTCAATTTCCTTGAAAATCTGGAGCTTGTCGCGGCCGAAGCGGATGACTTCGATATCGAGATAGTCGTCGATGAATTCGAGTTCTTCGCGCAAAGGGACGAACGTTTCGTGTTTCCGTAGCAAGCGGCGAAGAATATTGGAGAGCTTCAGGACCACGCCGCGCGCCATGTCCGGATCGAAACGGATGAGCGATGAAACTGTGTTCAGCGTATTGAAAAGGAAATGAGGATTGATCTGGCTGGTGAGCGCGTCCATGCGCGCTTTCAACAAGAGCTGCTGATTCTGCTCGAGGTTCATCTCCATGCGCGTGTTGTTCCAAATTTTGATGGCCATGGCCACGCACATCACGGAAGAGAGCACCACCAGAAGCGCGTATCCCCAGTTTTGAGGGTGAAAGTCAAAAAGCCAATTGCGCGGAACGACGCTCGCCAGTTCTATTTCTGCCACGGAGAACGCGGCGCAAACAAGAAGAGGCAACATCGCCCAATTTCCTTTGGCATAGCGCACGAGCCGCCAAATCCATTGAGGGATGCTCAGGAAGAGAAACGGGCCGAAATGCCAAATGTCCTCTTTTTCCGGCATCAATTCGCGAACCATTCCGGCGATGAGGCCGACCAAGGCGGCGGTCGGGCTTGATAGCCATTCGTGATTGCCGAAAGCGGGTAGGCTAATCAGCGAACCGCCCAGCAAGCCAACGATTCGGCCGCCGATCAAGCCCATCAGGAAGGAGCCTTCGAAAGTGAGGTCGAAGAAGCGATATCCGAACAGTCGCAGCGCAACGCCGATAGCCAGAGGAGGCGTGAGGAAAAGCAACAACATCACTTTTTGATCCGAATCGCGAATTTCAGTGAAAAGCATGCTACGGAACGAGCGGAAGCGGACCAAGAGCGCCGCTAAGGAGGCCGCGAAGCCTACCTTCAGCACCAGCGTGAACAGCAGGTCTTGTCCGCCGAAAAGTGTTCCCATTTCGCTCGCAGAGTACGATGAATCCTTTGCGTTACGTTAGCCAAAGCGGCCAGGGATGTAAAGAGAAGCCGGAGCGCAGATGCCGGTCGGTTTCCGGTTAATGGTGGCAACAAGCTGGTTCGTTGATCGATCAGCCCAGTAACTTGCCGGCGAGCCAGTAATCGACGCTGAATCTTCCCGGACCGGAACAGATCAGCCAGATAAAGAAGAGCACGTACAGGACCTCGGGAAGGTAGAGAACATCGTCGAGCCAGTTAAGAGAGGAAAGTCCTTTAGGCACGGTGGAAAGCGTGTTGGTAATGATGGCGACAATCATATCGATCATTAAAGCCGCGCAGGCCGGGCTCGAAAGAAAGCCTACGGTCACCAAGGATCCGCAAACGAACTCGACACTCGCCACGAAATAGGCCGTCTGGCGGGGAAACGGGACTTTGGCCTTCACGAGCGTGTCGTAAACTTGTTTGGTGCCGCCGGCGGAAAACAATTTGTTCGCTCCGGAGATGGCAAAGAACAGCCCGATCGAAACGCGTACCAGCAGGATGGAATATTGTTCCAAGTCGCTGTTACCCTGCAGCGCAAACTCAACCAACCGTTTCCAATCCATTTCTTGTCCCTCCATCGGAGGATGTGTTGCAACGATACCCTATACCATATAACTGGACTTGTCTGGTTAGCGGGTTTGCCAGGACTTGGGAGTTAAACCGAGCTCCCAGGACTCCATTTGCTAGGTATTCCAGCAGCGGCTGGAAATTTTCTAGGACGATTTGTCGAATTCCGGTCCGACCGTTCGTCTATCTAGTGAAGGCAGGGTAACCGCCTGGCTAGTGGCCGAGGCAGTCTATCGATTCGGTGTCCGAATTTGGACATCGACGGCCGAAAACGACCATCCCCGGCTACCCAAGCAGGGGTAAGTGATTTACAATGTGGATCTTTCCATTGGCAGGTGTGGTGCTGGAAAAACGCCGAGGGGGCAACAAACATGTCATTTTTCCGCGATCTAAAAGTTGCGTTCCACTCGCTGATGCGCAGCAAAGGGCTTGCGACCATTGTGATCCTCACGCTGGCGCTCGGCATTGGCGCGAACGCGGCGATCTTCACACTCGTGCGGGGAGTGCTGCTCAAGCCTCTCGTCAACCGCGACGAGAATCGCCTCATCTATATCCGCCAGAGCGCCCCCAACCAAGGAGAGGACAACACGACGTTCTCCGTCCCCGAACTCAAGGATCTCGAACCGAGCATCCGCTCCGTCAGCGAGTTCGGCGATTTCTCCCAGATGAGCTTTACGATGATCGGGCTCGGTGAACCTCGCGGAGTGCAAGGTGGCGTCGTCAGCGGCAACTACTTCGAAGTGATGGGTCTGCGTCCTGTTCTCGGCCGTCTCATCGGACCTCAGGACGACGGTCCCAAAGCGGCCGGCGTCATCGTGCTTACGTATCGTTTCTGGTCCACCGTTTATAAAAAAGACCCTAATGTGATCGGCAAGACCGTTCGACTCAGCAGCCTTGGCGATGTTCCGGCTACGGTTATCGGCGTCTTGGAACCCTGTGTGCCGTATCCCGCAGATACTGAGATTATCGGCAACATCGTCACCAGCCCGCATCATCTTTCCGCCACCATGGTTACGGGCCGCGTCCATCGTATGACCGAACTCTTCGGTAAGCTCGCTCCCGGCGCCACTGTCGACCAGGCTCGCGCCGAGTTGCGCACGGCGTACGCGTCCATGGAGAAGGACCACGCCGAAGCGTATCCCGACAACGGCGGTTACCGCATTGAAGCCAGGATGCTCCGCGACCAGATTACTTCCGGCGCGCGTACCGTTCTCCTCGTCCTTCTCGCGGCCTCGGGCCTCGTTTTCATCATCGCGTGCTCGAACGTTGCGAACCTGATTCTCGCGCGCACGGTTCGCCGCGAAGGCGAGTTGGCGGTCCGTGCCGCGCTCGGCGCAAGCACTTGGGCGCTGCGCCGCATGTTGTTAGCCGAAAGCCTGCTCCTCTGCTGCGCCGGCGCAGCCATCGCTTTAATTATCGCGCAGCCATTGGTCACAATCCTTGCTCGATACGCCTCGCGCTTCTCCCTTCGCGCGCTGGATCTGACGGTCGATTCCAGCTTGCTCTGGGTGGGAGCGGCGCTGGCAGTAGTCGCCGCGGTGATTTTGGCATTTGTGCCGCGCCTGCCATCGGCCAACGCGTCGAATGGCATGAACCTCGCGAGCGGCAGCGTCCGCATGACCAGCAGCACCAGCCGCCGACAGCGCATCTTTGCCGTCACGCAAATCGCAGCGTCTTTCGTGCTGTTGGCGGGCGCAAGCGTGTTGATCACGACGCTAATCGCGTTGCAAAAGACCCAGACCGGCGTCGATACGCGTCACGTTCTCGTCGTTGACGTTCCAGCGCTGTACTACGGAAAAACGCCTGAGCAAGTCCTCGATTTTTACAGGGAATCAATACGTCGCATCGATGCGTTACCCGGCGTCACCGACACGGCTGTCGCTGCGATCGCTCCTTGGCGTGATGCCGACAGCCTCGGTATAGGTTTGCAATTCTCTGGTGATGGTCACGTCCATGGCAAAGACGATCCTCGCGCGATGTGGCGCACCATCTCTCCCGGCTTTTTCGCTGCGCTCGGCGTTCCCATTATTGCCGGCCGCGATTTCAACGCCCTCGATGACCAGAATCAAGAGCCGGTAGCGATCGTCAGCGCGACTCTCGCACAGCGCATGTTTCCTGGGCAGGATCCGATCAATCGCCATGTCTATTGGACCGATCCCGTGCTCGAGTTCCTGCCGGGCACTGAGAGCGAAAAGGCGCGAGCTAGGGCGCCACAACGCATTATTGGGGTCGCTGCCGATGTGGACGACGATCATATCGTTCCGGCGCCCACCTCCACCATTTATGGCTCCTTTGCAGACGGCGCGATGTTCGGCGGTCACCTCTTCATTCACACCACCGGAAATCCTTATTCGCTCGTAACGCCGGTAACGCAGATTATCCGGCAACTGTCCGCCGATGAACCTGTTGAGCACCCCGCCACTCTCGAAGACATCCGTGCAAAAGTGCTTGCGCCAGACCGCTTGAACTCCCTGGTGTTTGGCGTGTTCGCCGGAGTCGCGTTGCTGATTGCCGTCGTTGGCGTCGCGGGCGTACTGGCGTTTTCTGTCAGCGCCCGGACACGCGAATTCGGCATCCGCTTGGCGCTTGGATCACAGCCGAAGAATCTCCTCAGAAGTGTTGTCGCGGAAGGCGTCGTGATGGCGGCTGTTGGCGTTCTGGCGGGCGCAGCGTTCGGGCTCATCGCGGCGCGCGTGGCAGGCAGTTATTTCGGCGACTTAAAAATGCCTAGCGCATTGCCCGTGATCGTTTCTGCGCTTGTGCTGTTAGGGGCGGCGGTAGTCGCTTCGATGCTCCCGGCGGCACGCGCCGCCCGCGTTGACGTCATGCAAGCGCTTCGCTCGGAATGATTTTCCCGGCGCGCCCAAGACCATGCTGAAGGATAGCCCGTCGGCACTCATCGAGCCGATGCGCAACAGCGCGGGATCTGATCCCCTCGCGCTCGGCATCCAGAAACAGGCATCGGACGACAGACCCCCACGCCTTAAGAATCCCGGCCTCTGCGGGGCGGCACCCCGCTGATGGAAAGCGTCACCTGTGTGTTTCAGGCCACGTCAGCACCCGGCCTTATGGCGTTTGCCTGCGGGCCGGAGTTATTTACTTACAAGCCTTCCCATTCTCAATTGCGGTTAGCACGTTCGCGGCAGCCGTCAGAGTGCGGCTGAAGCAGTTGCCCAACGTGTCATTCGAGATGTAGGTCTGCTTGCTGCTCATGTTGGAATTTTGCCCCAGCTCGAAGCCGTTCGGCGTCGCAATGAAAAGCGCGAGGTCAGTGGGAGTAACTTCATTCGATACGCTGCTTTTGAAAATCGGGATTCCTTCGAGCGTATCTGTTTCCTCACGCTGAAACTTCTGATCGATAGAACTCTGTTCAGTGATATTGCCGTCGCTCAGAACTTCCTCGTTGATGCTCGCCGTGATGGGATAGGAAAAATCGGTCTCTTTGGTAGTGAAGAGCGGACCTTCGGAAGTAGTGATCTTGGCATGCGTGGTCGAAGTCTGCACGATGCTCTGAATGAAAGCGGTAGCGGTGCTGGTAATATTTGTAACGTTGCTGAAATTGAGCTGCTGCTCAACTTTTGTCTGCACGCGGCCGTGTGAGGTATTCACAAATCCGCTGATGGTAAAGTTGTCGGTATTCGCCACCGTCACCTTACCGCCGCCCAGACCGTTCGAATCCAGAGTAACGCCGTTCGTAACGGACGGATTGGGCGCGGTCAACGTGTCTTCGGTCAGTGCTCCGGTCACCTCTTTCGACCCGTGGTCTTCATAGACCAGCAGTTGCGCGGTCATGCTGAAAAACTCGAACGCGTTGAAGACACTCACTCCCACAGCGTGCGGCAGTCCGTCATTTAACGTACCCGCAAACGGCGTTAGGTCCACACGGTACGGAACGAAATTCAGCGTCTGCACGCCGGGGATGGGCACCCACAAACCTGGATCGATGCCCCCAGTATAAATCCATGGGTAAACAGGTGCTGCACCGGCAGCCTTACCGTCGACGCTTATCTCAACTTCGCGAAACGCGGTATTTCCGCAATCATCTAGCTCGGGCGCAATGCTGTTCGGAAGGCAGAAAAACCACTGCTCTTCTTCGTTCTGGCTCTGCGCCACCACGTCCAGATAGGCGGCTTCGATGTTTTTCGGGAGTGTGAAGCTCTGGGTCACGCCTGGAGTTGAAGCGTTCACCTGAAAAGAGCTGTTGCCGTTGCTTTGCACCGGTAGCACAGCATCGGCTGTGCGCGTAGCGGGATTAAAGAAGTCTGCCTCAAAAAACTCGAGCTTGAACGTGCCGAAGATGATCGAGTTCAAGCCGTCTGCACCCACGATATTTCCGAGACTTGCGTAGCCGGTTTGTGCCGTCTTGAACAGCGAGCTGTAATCAGTCAGATCGCGCTCGATGTGCCATGTGTCGGTCTGCGATTGCAACGGCTCGGCTGTGGTTCCGAAGTATATGTTCACTCCAGCGAAAAATACTTGTCCCGTGCGGTCAAATTGCACGCCCGGCTGGATGGAGAAATCCCCGGTGAAGATAACCTTGGCCCACGGCCCCGGGCAACCTGAAGGTGGCGAGAAGTTGAAATCTTTGTTGTTGAAGTCGGCGAAAGCCTGATCGGTCAGAAGCGTAACTTCGCAATGTTTTGTGTTCGGGCGCCGTATCGCGGGGTCGGCAGTCGCTTCAAGTGATGAGCCGACACTCAACTGACTCGATTGAGCCCAACACACTGATGAAACTGTAAGAGCCAAGGCTAGCAGGCCAGCGGCAAATGCGATCGTCTTGAACCGCGCTAGGCATGTGTACATGGAATGAATCTCCTTTGGGGGTGAGAGTGGCGCAGAGCATAGCACAGCGACGCAATTCGCGAAGAAACTGTCTGAGACTTAAGAAAAAGGAGGTTTATCACATGCCAGTGACTATCGGGAGCAGACGGTTGTATCTCGAACTTCTGCAATAGGATCATCGCCCAGGTGCCCTCGCATGAATCTTCGCTGCGAAACCTCCCGCGTCGAGGTTATGTGGGTATCCGTTCGACCCATTTAGCGCGGAATGCGGGAGCCTCGAACGGATCCGCAAAGTATTGTGTTTCGCGCGCAACCTTGTCGCCGCTGAACTCCATGATGCTCACGGTGTAGGACGGCTTGGCGTCGTACATCAGGATGTATTCGGTGACCCAAAGATCGCCGGTGCCGATGATTCGTCGGATAGTAAATCGCTTTTTGTTCGGCTGACTCTCGCGCTGGCCTTGTATGTTGCTTCGACCGCGGGTTAACTCGCCAGACTGCGGGTATTCCAGCACCGCGTCCTCGCGATAGATGAGGTGCTCCGTTACAAAATCGTTGGCGTCGGACGCCGCCCAATGCTGATCGAGTGCCGCACGGATTGCTTGATCTCGCGCTGCAGGATCCTGCTTTTTCTGTTGTTGACCGTTCATCTTCAGCCTCCAATTTGACAAGAAGCTAAATGTTTTAGCGGAATCGAAGCGGGCGCCAGTTCCGTTTTCGCCAACGCTTGACCACTTCATCTAGAGATGACCAAAACAGCTTCCGCCTGGGCTCGGTGATGCTAGCCGCGATGAAGGAAGCCCCGATAATCAGAACTGCGAGAATCCCGAGCGTAATTTTCCAAACCATTCCGATCGTCTTATCGGTCTTCCTCTGAAAAAGTAAAACTGGGCGTCCGCGATTCTTATGACGCTGAAACCGACTTCTTCTTCCCCTCGAGTGCCGGTAGAAGAAGTTTCAGAAGCGCTTGATCAGAGAATGGGTTCTGACCTGAGATAACCTCGCGATCCTGAAGGACGTAGCTCTGCCATGGAGCGGCCACACTTACGTCAGCGCCCGCCGTACGCAAGGCAAAGTCCGGGTAGAAGAGAACCTTACCACCAATCTCAAGCGGTTCCCGCTGCTGCTCTTCCGCTGTCGAAAAGATAGTCAGCTTATAGCCGGAATAGATCCAGCCTTGAGCCTTTGCGTGTGCGCCAGCGGCATCGCCAGCCGACAGCGCGGCGACCACCTCCTTGGAATTCGGAAGCGCCGCGAGAAGTGAGATCGGGCCATGGCAGAGCACTGCCGTGGGCTTGGATGTTTTATGAAAGTGTCTCAGCACGGTGCCTGCGTCGGGATCATCGAGAAGATCGATCATCGGGCCATGGCCGCCAGGGACGAAAACAGCGTCATATTGATCCAGGCCCGATGCGATGACATCCGCGATGCGGCTTGGATCTCTAAGCCCAGTCAGGCCGTCGCGGAATATCATATAGTCCTGAAGCTTGGCCGCGTCCCCGCCGAAGAAATCGGCGACCTCTGAATGCACATCCACTTGGGGCGTGTTGCCTTTGGGGTTGGCGAAAGTGATTTCGTAGCCCTCGTTCATCAGGGCGCGAACCGGCACCGTCAGCTCGTTTAGATAGTAGCCGGCGCCGGTATAAACCTTGCCATCCTTCAAGGGCAAACCGCGACCGCTCGAGACTAGCACCAAGACTTTTCCTTTAGTTGTCATTGTCGTTCTCCTTTTTGAAATCGAATTCTGTTCTCCTCAATATGAGCTAGCTCATCGTCCGCGGCTTCCTCCAAAGCGCGCGAGGACCAGCTACCGCGGAGGATGTGCGTTATGCCCCTGGGAATCCGAACAGCAACCACGACTGATTGGCTACCCATTGCGGGTACAGCTCCGTCATCTGATCGAACAGCTCTTGGTCAGACTTCGCGGTTTTCTGCAACCGATCGAAGTCCTGCAAGTAACGCTTGGTGTCCTGGATGGTCGAGGCAGAGTCGGGCGCGCCCGGCTTTTTGTGACCGGCAACAACAATCGACGGGTTCAGCGCCGCCAATCGATCTAGCGCCGCGATCCAATTCTTTCGACTCTCGGGAGTGGTGTCGCCGACATACATGTGGCACTGGTTGTACACAACGTCGCCAGCGACGATCAGGCCGATCGATGGAACGTGTAGAGACGTCGAATCGGGACAATCGGTGCGGCCCTGTTCGATGATGCGCAATTCGTGGCCCTCGAGAGTGAACGTGTCCCGCTCATAGGGCTCAGGTGGAACCAACTTTGTGGCCACTTGCCCAGGAAAGAGCCGGCGGGCCAAACGCTCCACTGTGGGAGATAAATAAATCTGCATGGCGTTCAGCGTCTTGGGAGTTGCTATTGCGCGAGCGCCCGGGAAACGGTCGAGCAGAATGCTCAGACCGAAGAAGTGGTCGAAATGGGCGTGCGTTATATAGATGGTCTCCAAGTTGCGGTTGTGCAGAGCAATCCAATCCGCGAGAGCCTCGGCCTCAGCCACCGTCGTCATTGCGTCCACCAGCACCGCGTCGTATTCGCCGAAGATTAAAGTCGACGTCATCGGGTCAAAGCCGAACGCTTCGCCGAAGGGCTTTGGCCGCTCGCCGACCATTGCCTTTCCCGGGGCGGTAAAAACGTTCACGCCGAGCGTGGTCTCTTTCGATTCATTTGTGCCAGCCATCCGGTACTCCTTCCGATGTCAGAGCGCGTGACTGTTCAAGGCAAAGATTGGCTGAAGCGCGACGACGAGGCGCAGAGCCGGCATCCTATCCGCGCCAAGCGTTAGCCGTACTTGAGATTCGTGCTTTGTCCGACCTCGATAATGTAACCGTCGGGATCGCGGATGTAGCAGCGGATCTCGCCGTACTTGGGGATTGGCTCGGTGAGGAACTCGGCTCCTCTACTTTTCCATAATTTATAGCAAGCTTGAATATCCGCAACGCGGAAATTCATAAAGCTATTAATGTGATTCGGGTCGGGGACGCTGAGCGTTACCGTCGGCTTATCCGGGGTCGGACCGCCTCCGACGTTCAGAATCATCCAGATATTCGCAAGCTGAAGGTACGGAGGCGCGTTGCCATCACCCATGGTCAGAACGCGAGCGCCGAACACTTTTTCGTAGTAGCGAGCCGATCGCTCCTTGTCGGCGACGGTGAGAAAATACGCGATGCTGATCCCCTCTTGCGGGGGCATCTCATAGCTCTTCTGTTCGAC
>Ga0209330_1000251_pt1 | contig 26274 bp, 26 predicted proteins | sample JacPinW_OM2H0_O3_FD_187969 | JGI IMG/M metagenome (GOLD analysis project Ga0209330, IMG submission 187969) | Forest soil microbial communities from Algoma, Ontario, Canada - Jack Pine, Ontario site 1_JW_OM2H0_O3 (SPAdes) (version 2) | ecosystem: Environmental > Terrestrial > Soil > Boreal...
GCCCCCGCAACAAAATAGTTAGTCCGTGCCATAGTCATCGCCGCTTCCGCCCCGAATTTTAATATCTGTAGCCACCTCATACCTACCATATAGGTGATATCCAAGCCCGTCCGGTGAGTCCAAACTGAGTCCAAGAGCGGGTTTATTCTGGAAGGGAATTAGGAGCTAAGCGAAGCCGTTTCAACGAATAGTTGAAATGCTAACCGCCGATCGGCTAGATTTTGCTCTCTTCGGTTTGGCTTTGCTCGTCGTGATATTTGCATCTCTATAAAACGATGTGGCGTCCGGTGTGGTATCAACTGTGGCAGAAAAGACTCGAAAACCCTTCGTAACTCTTCACAACTTTAAACCTGTTTTTCGCCGCAATCCCTTCAATATATTGACTTTCTCCAACGAAACACATGACTTACGAAAACGCTTGGTTCTAATTTTGAGTCCGGCGCGTCTGCCAGTTCCGCCACTCGAGCTTAAACGGCTATGGCAGGTTAGCACGCCGCCGCGCCTGCGCTCAAGCCACCGGGGTGCGGAGTAGCGACAGTCTCAACGCGTTGGGCCGCTACTCAGATCACGCCGAAATTCGAGGAGCTCAACCGGCGCGCCGCTATCGAGGATCATCGCCACCGTAACGCCTTCCGAAGGCGAATTCGGGGGAGTGAGAATTTCCTTTCCTTCAATCGCGGCCTGAAGGTCGTCTACTTCAAACGCTACGTGAGGGACTGACTTAATCAAGGCGTGCACTGGGCTATCGGGCTCGAAGCGCATCCATTGAATGCCACAAGGACTCGTCTCAAACGCGGAGACGTACATCTTGAATTTTTCCAGATAATATTCGCCGGGTCGTGGAACGTCAGTCGGAATGCCGATGTGGTGATACCGCCAGCCACGTACCGAAGTGGCCGCAGGTTGGTCGTGACCCTTCCTTGGGGTGTTTGGGCTATCAGACTTGGGTTCTGAAATGGACATGATCTTTTCCCGGCCAAGATACCACGGCACCCTTCCCGGAGCTCAATGGCGACGAATTGGCTATCCCTTGGCAGCGCCGCGCTCGTGCGCCTGAGTCGTAAATTTTTTCGGCTCTACGATTGCCCGGAATACTCGCCCGCGGCCCAGCACATGTTCTCCCGCCGTTGCCTCGACATCGAACACCAGGAACCGGCCTTCGTGTTCCACCAAGCGCGCCGTCGCTCGTACTTTGGTGCCTCCCGGCACAGCTTTCAAATGGTCCACTTCGATGCGGGTGCCAACAGTGATCGCGCCGGGCGGCAATTCCGGCAGTACTGCTTGCGACGCGGCGACTTCCATCATTCCAATCATCGCGGGAGTGGAAAGCACGGCCGGAAGGCGAGGATCGAAAGCAGCAAGAGTCCACTCGGGAGGAATTACTTTTTCAACCGTAGCCTCAAGCCCAATGCGCGGCCGCTCCTGCGCGGGCTCGGTTTTCTGCTGGCCGTCAGATGTCATTGCGAAGATTCATTTTCACTTGCCGGAGTTGACCCCACCGCGATTCTGCGCGGATCAAGAAGGCTGTGTGCGAATTCCGCGATCGTGATTCCCAACTGGCTCCACAAACGCTTCTTCAAGGTACGGTAGCTCTGCGAACCGCTGAACACATCGCGCACAAGATCGCGAAATGCAGGCGAGTAGTTCAATAGCTGCACCATGCGCGTCGTGATAGCGCCTCCGACGAAATTCCCGCGGAATACTTTCTTTGCGATATTTGCCGCAAACTCCAGATCTGCAGAAAATGCCGCGCGAAGCCTTTCCGGATACTCCTGCGGAACCCCGGCCGCCAGAGCTTGCGCCAGCAAATCCCCCGAGCGCAAAGCGTAGTAAAGACCTTCGCCCGTAATCGGGTCCACTGTCGCAGCAGCATCGCCTGCCATTGCCCAGTTTCTTCCCACAATTTTCCGACCGCTAATTGTCTTGGCCTGAGGAGAAGGCAGCACATGGCTGTAAAGCTGCGCACCAAAAGTTGGAATTTTTTCTTCTACGACGAATGCGTCCAGGTGCCGCCGCAATTGCTGGCTGGTCGCTTGTCCCATGCGAGCGCAAATCCCGACGGACAAATGGTCCGCGCGAGGGAACGACCACAAATAGCCTTCGAACTCCTTCAGAAATTTCACCTTCAGGATGTCTTCTTCGGTCGGTACAAAATAGCCCAGCGTCATTTCCAGATCTTGCGCGCCGAGCGCCGTACTATCCGCCAACAATTGATTCCGCGCGCCCGCCGCGAGCACCACGAAGTCAGAAACCTGCTCCTCGCCTCCAGCGACCAGGCGAACCTGCTTGGCGCTGGTGTTCACGCTCGTCACCCGCGCACAGATTGTGTTGCAGCCCGCCGCGACGGCGCGGTCGAGCAACAGGCCGTTCAGAACTTTTCGCGCGTAAATCACGATTGGGCGATTCATTTCGAATCTTGCGCGATGCCCTCGGCTTGAAATCAGCTCCGCCGTTCGCACGATTTTCTTCGGATAGCGGGAATCCAACAGGAAGGGATACTCTTCGATCGCTTTGTGTGTGAGGCCGCCGCCGCACGGCTTTTCCCACGCAAGCCGTTCGTCGAAAATGGTAACTTTGAAGCCTGCGCTGGCGAGTCGTTCGCCGCACAGCGCGCCTGCAGGCCCTCCGCCAACGATGGCGATTTGTTTCATGGCCCCTTTATTATGTCCTAATCAGGTCAGCGGAAAAACAGAAGCAACAAACCACGCGGCGAGTATAGCACTAAACAATATGGCGGCCGTCGACGAGCCGGTTCGTGCGCGCACGCCATCCGCAGCGAGTCTCTGTAGAATCGAAAACGCCGCGAGGAAGACAAATAGCAACGGAATCAAGACTTGTCCGCTCATCAGTTTGTAGTAAGCAAGCGTACATGCGAGAAAGATTTCGAGCCGCAGCAGCAGAAATACCCCGAATCGCAACGCCCTGCGCCTTCCGCTGGGCAAAGGCCCGAGAGCCAATTCTTCAGCGCTACAGAAGATGTATGTTATCGGCAGGATTGCAATGAAGCGCAGCCAGCGTGGCGCGTTGAGCCATGCGTCGTCGAGCTGCCAATTCAACCAGCCACCGACGGCTAGAAAAACTGCAAATCCAAGAATGGCTGCCACCGGAAAAATCGAGACATTTGGGGGCCAAATCTCCCTGATGTAGCTTCGGTTGAGAATCAGCAGAACGACTCCGACTATCAGAAGCAGAGACAACAAATAGTCCGCCGTGTACATGTGCAGAAACTTCAGTGGCACGCCTAGGACGAGCAGCAGCACTCCCGCCAGCGCCGCCACTGCGACCTCCGCCAGCGAAAGTGCATACGGTGGACGCGTCCCATCCGACTCCGCATGTCGCCGTTCGGAAAGCGATGTAATGAGTGTTGCGCAGAAGGGAAACAAAAACAGAATGCCAATCAGACCCAGAACTGCTCCCGCCAACCGATGACGACCTCGGTTTGCCGTTGCATAGGGAGCTAAGTCAAGATTCAGCGCCAGCGTCTCGGGCGGAATCTCCGGAAATAGAGTTTGCATAATCCAGCGTTCGGATTGATGCGCGACGTTACGGTCGGTAATCAGGCTGGTGTGCGTCGCGTGCGCGACGTATCGCAAATCAAAGGCGCGCTTCTGCGCAAAATCGTCGGGCGACCCGCGATTTCCTCCCGCCGCTCGCAGCAACGCCGCCGCGGCGCGATGCAAGACGCCGAGTTCGTATTCTCCGCTGAAGACGAGAAGGTTTGACGGCATGCGTTTGGGCAAAGTCATCGGAGCCGGCGAAATTGCAATCGTGGCGGCCACCGGAATACGATCGGACATTCCAATAGCAATCGCCCCACCCATCGAATGTCCGACGAGAATTGTTTTTGCGGGATCGATCCGTCCACTCTGGCTCAACGACTCGACCGCTGCCCCAGCACATTCCGCTGCTCTGGCAAACGAAAACGAATCCGTGCTGTCGCCGTGTCCTGGAAAATCCAGCGCATAGACTTGCAGCCCATGTCCCGCAAATTCCGAAGCCAGATACATCATGATTCGCCGGTTGGCCGCCAATCCGTGCAGCAAGATCACCGTGCCGGGCGGCTCGTCGGTGATGCGTGGATTTAGAATTGTGGCTGGCGTGTGGCATCCACCCGCCTCCAGCACGATCCGTTGTTCCGGCAGCGCTCCGCTGCGAACCCACTTCGTTCCCAGGAGCAAAAAAATGACTCCTGCGATGGCCAACGCGCTTTCCCACCATTTTGGCTTAGAGAAGTTCATTTTGCAGAGCTCGGCGCGACCCCGGCGACGATTCCGAAGCGCATGATAGAATTACCTGTTTGTGGGCGTTCCAGCAATTCTGAAATAGGAGTGGGAAATTGGCGGTCGTTACGCAAAGTGAATTGATTCTCCAACGGAGCGAATGGAAACGCAACGGAAAGCGTGTTGTCTGTGCGATAGGCGTTTTTGACTTGCTGCATCCCGGGCATGTCCGCTTGCTTGAGCAGGCGCGTGCAGCGGGCGATATTTTAGTCGTTGGTGTTCAGAGCGACGCGTATGCGCGTGAAGAAAAAGGCCCTAACCGGCCGGTCACTCCTGCTGCGGAGCGCGCTGAAATTCTTGATGCTCTTGCGGCCGTTGATTTTGTAGTGGTCTTGAACAACGAACCGGCGGACGCGTTCATAACGCGACTCGCTCCCGATGCCCTGGCACAGGGTCGCGCCGCGGGCGCCAGTAAACACGCCGCCTCAGAAATCAGCGCGGCACAGGCAGCCGGAGTAAGAGTGATCCAGATACCGCCCGAGCCCGGCCATTCAACCTCGCGCCTGATTGAACGCATCAAACAACTTCGCGCATGATTCTCTCTTTGGTCTCTGAGCTTCTCAGTCGGGTTGCGCGCCGACCCGAAATTGAGCAAACACTCGACGCGCTCCGGCGCAGCTCGGGAGAGGTGCGTCTCGCGGGGCTTACTGATCCAGCCAAAGCCTTCGTCAGCGCCGTCGCTACTGCCCAACTTGGGCGGCCGACGATTTTGATTGTGGAGTCCAATCAGCGTGCAGAAATGCTCGTCGAGCCTGTGCGCTGGTTTTACCGCGCGATAACGGGCAAACCCGGTCGTCGCGTCGCGCTTCTGCCTGCTTACGATGTGTTGCCGTATGAATCGCGCTCGCCACACGCAGAGATTTCGGAGGACCGCGCGGTCGCGCTCTGGAGGTTTGCTCTCGGCGAGGCTGATCTCTTAATCGTCCCGATTCAAGCCGCGGTCTGGCGTCTGCGCGAGCCGGAATTTTACGGAGAGTTGGCGCTCACGATCGCCCGCGATCAATCCATCGAGCACGAAGCGCTGCTCACATTTCTTTCGAGCGCCGGATACGACAAACAGGTCACCTGCGAGATGCCGGGGCAATACGCTGTTCGCGGCGGCATCATCGATATTTTTTCGCCGGAGTCACCACAACCGGTTCGAGTGGAGTTGCTCGGCGACACCATCGAATCGATCCGCGCATTCGATCCCAATACGCAGCGTTCGACTAATCCCGTAGAACGCGCCGCACTCATGCCCCTTACGGAATTCCCGCGCCATCGCGAGGTTCTCGACCGACTGCGGGCGCCCTCTGCGTCGAACCGGGAAGACGATTCTCCGCCGGAGGGTTTTTATCCCGGATGGGAGTTTCGAGAGGTGTTGCACGAAGAGCGTAAAGCGACAGTTTTCGATCTCGGCCCCGACCCTCTCGTAATCGAAGACGAGCCGTCGCTTCTCGCGGACGGTCTCGACAAATATCGCAAGCAACTCCAGGAATCGTTCGATGAGAGTGACGACCCGCTAGCCGAGCCTCCCAGCGCCTATCTCTTCAACGACGAGGAATGGTTGCGCGCCATAAACCGCCTGCCCCGTCTTGCCGTCGAACATTTGGATGTCGCCCACGAAGGAAGCACGTCCGATCGCACTCTTCACACGCAACCCACCACTCGATATCACGGCGACGTCTCCGCTTTTGTGGCCGAAGTTCGCAGCCGCATCACGGCGGGCGAACACGTCCTCGTCTCCGCGGCCAGCACCGGCGAACTCGAGCGCTTCGCCGATATCTGCCACGAGTTCGAATTGCCTTATCGCATGGGCGAGTTGGAAGAGAACACCACGGTGACGCGGCTGGCGGAAGAAGGTTCAGGAGCAGCGGGTCCAGCGATGGTGCTGATCAAAGCTCCGATCGAAGCCGGCGTCGTGTTCGTTGACGCGAAACTTGCCCTGTACGGCAACTCGGACCTCTTTGAGACGGTCGCGCCATCGTCGCAGCAGCGTGCGCGCTCGCGCCCGAAAACGGCGAGTTTCTTCAGCGATTTCTCGGATCTGAAGCCCGGCGATTATGTGGTGCACATCGATCACGGCATCGGCCAGTTTGAAGGTCTTCGTCAGGTGGTGGTCGAAGGCGCGACCGGCGAGTTCATGCTGTTGCGTTACGCAGGTGACGCAAAACTTTACGTTCCACTCGCCCGGCTCGACTTGGTGCAGAAATATCAGTCCCTGGGCGGCGTGGAGCCTGTCCTCGACCGCCTGGGCACCACCATTTGGGAAGCGCGCAAAACGCGCGTGCGCAAATCCGTCACCGACATGGCGGATCAACTCCTAAAACTTTATGCCGAACGAAAAACCGCGCCCGGCCACGCATTTCCCACCGATACGAATTGGACGCGCGAGTTTGAAGACGCGTTCGAGTTCGACGAAACGGTAGACCAACTGCGCGCCATCGAAGATGTGAAGCGCGATATGGAATCTACGCTCCCCATGGATCGCTTGCTCTGCGGAGACGTCGGCTACGGCAAAACGGAAGTCGCCATGCGCGCCGCATTCAAAGCCATTGCGGATTCAAAGCAAGTCGCCGTACTTGCCCCCACCACCGTTCTCGCTTTCCAGCATTATCAGACGTTCAAGCGCCGCTTCTCCGCTTTTCCCGTGCGCGTGGAAATGCTCAGCCGCTTTCGCACGGAGAAAGAGCAGAAGAAAGTTCTGGAGGAAATGGAAGCAGGAAAAGTGGACATTTTGATCGGCACGCACCGCCTGCTCTCGAAGGACGTGAAATTCCAGGACCTCGGTCTGCTGGTCGTGGATGAAGAGCAGCGCTTCGGAGTCGCGCACAAAGAGCGGCTGAAAGAGATGCGCAAGAATGTCGACGTGCTGACCATGTCGGCCACGCCGATTCCGCGCACGTTGCACATGTCTCTGGTCGGGATGCGCGATATGAGCGTGATTGAAACGCCTCCCAAAGACCGGCTGGCCATACAAACTACAGTCGCCCCATTCAGCGAGACGCTGATCCAGCATGTAGTCCAGGAAGAACTCGCGCGGGACGGTCAGGTATTTTTCGTTCACAACCGCGTGGAATCCATCGCCACGCTTGCCGCGCTCATTCAGCGACTGGTTCCCAAGGCCCGAATCGTAGTTGGCCACGGCCAGATGCGCGAGACAGAACTGGAAAAAGTAATGTTGAAATTTGTGCGCGACGAAGCGGACGTCCTAGTATCCACTACCATCATCGAGAATGGTTTGGACATCCCGCGCGCCAATACAATCGTGATCGACCGCGCCGACACTTTTGGTCTTTCCGAGTTGTACCAGCTCCGCGGCCGAGTGGGCCGGTCGAATCAGCGCGCATACGCCTATCTCTTGGTTCCGACGGAAAAGTCGCTCACTTCCATTGCGCGGCAGCGCCTGGCCGCGCTGAAGGAATTCAGCGACTTGGGAGCTGGATTCCGTATCGCCGCGCTTGACCTTGAACTGCGAGGCGCCGGAAATTTGCTTGGCCGCGAACAGCACGGCCACATCGAGGCTGTCGGCTTTGACATGTATTGCCAGATGATGGAACGCGCCGTCGCCGAACGAAAAGGTGAGGCCCTGGCCGTCGAACGGCGAGCCACACTCAACCTGGGGCAGGAAATCCGCATCCCACCTGAGTACATCGAAAGCGAGAACCTTCGCTTGCGGATATACAAACGCATCGCGAGCGTTACGTCTGATGCCGAGCGCGAAGAAGTTCGCCGTGAACTTGACGACCGCTTCGGACCTCCGCCGGCATCGGTTGAGAACCTTCTCGATTACGCGGTCCTGAAGGCGCTCGCTGAAAAGTTGTTGGTCGCCTCGGTGGACCACCGCGGGGATCAAGTCGCCATCAAGTTTTACGAGGACACGCCTTTGGGTCCGGAGAAGCTGGTCAAACTAATTCGCAAGCGCAAAGGTATGCGCCTCGACCCGTCGGGAGTCTTGTGGTTCGAATGGAAAGGCGAAAAGGGCGGTCCGACAGGGGCTACCAGAAACGTATTGCTACAACTACAAGCGTAGAGCTAAAATTTAACCACGAGTGAATCCTATGAAAAATTGTAAAGCTCTGTTGACGTACATTTGCGCGGCGGCGATTGGCTCGGCCGCGATCGCCCTAGCCGTGCCGTTGGGTCTCCGCGCCCAGTCGAAGGGCACTGTTGTCGAAGAAATCGTCGCGCGCGTGAATAATGACGCGATCACTCTTTCAGACATGCAGAAGGCGGACCAGGCGCTGCATGAAGAAATTGCGCACGATTGTCAGGGATGTCCGCCCGACAGGGTCGAAGAAGTGTACAAGGATAAGCAGAAGGACTTGCTGCGCGATTTGATCGATCAGGCGCTCCTCGTCGAGCGCGCGAAAGATATGGCCGTCAGTGTTGAAACCGACGTTATCAAACGCCTCGATGAGATGCGCAAACAGAACAACATCGCCAGCATGGAAGACATGGAGAAGGAAGTAGAAAAGCAAGGGATGGGCTGGGAAGACCTAAAAACTCAGATCCGCAACAGTCTCCTTACTCAGGAGGTAATTCGTCGCGAGGTTGGTTCGCACATAAACATTCCTAACGATGAGGTGAAAAAATACTACGACGAACACCAGAAGGATTTCGTACGCCCCGAGCAAGTCGTGCTAGCGGAAATTTTTCTGAGCACCGACGGCAAAAGTCCAGAGGAAATGTCCTCTGTCGAGAAGAAGGCCGAAGATTTGCGAAACCGCGTGGTGAAGGGTGAAGAATTCAGTGAAATCGCAAAACACTTTTCCGAAGGCAGCACTGCCAAGGACGGCGGAACTTTGGGAACCTTCGAGCGGGGCCAACTCGACAGGCAACTCGAAGACGTTGTCTTCAAAATGAACAAAGGCCAGATGACCGATGTGATTCAGACCAAGAGCGGCTTTGAAGTCCTCAAAGTGGAAGCCCATTTCGAGGCCGGCTTGCAACCGCAGGACAAAGTGGAAAACGAAATCATGAACCGCATTTACGCGCAAAAAATGCAACCGACCATGCGCGACTACCTCTCGCAATTGCGCGAACAGAGTTACGTAATGGTGAAGCCGGGTTACACAGACAGCGCTGCGGTGGCCGGCGCAAGCGTGATCCAGGAAGTGGCGCCCACTCCTGACGCAGCAGAAGTGAAAAAGAAGAAGAAAATGGCGAAACCCAAGATTAACGGCCAGTGAAAACCCACTACATTTGTGATTTGCAGGACGGCCAGGGCGTCAGCTCGCTCTTCCTCGTTCGCGAAAAGGAAATTCGCACCTCGTCCCGCTCCGGAAAATCCTGGCTCGAGCTCGACCTGGTGGACCGTACCGGAAGAATCTCCGCGAAAATGTGGGACAACTTTGCCGTGATTGCCGTCACTTTCGAACGCGACGACGTGGTCCAGGTGCGCGGCCGCGTAAAACTCTTCAATGGCCAAAAGGAATTGACGCTCGAGCAAATCATTCCCGCCGTCGAGCGCGATTACGATCTCTCCGACTTCCTCGCGCATACGAAACACGATGTCGAGGGGCTTTACGCTGACTTGCGCTCCTCCGTGGTTGCCATGACGAACCCGTGGCTTAAGCGGCTGCTCGCCAGCGTCATCGACGACCCGGCAATCGCTCCGAAGCTGAAGCGTGCGCCTGCGGCCATGACCATGCACCATGCGTTCATCGGCGGCCTGCTCGAACACGTCGTGGGCCTTATCGGTCTGGGACGCGCGATTGCGGCGCACTATCCCGAGCTCGACGCGGACCTCCTTCTTACCGGCATCGTGCTGCACGACATCGGGAAGATTGATGAGCTCAGCTACGGCCGCGGCATTGACTACACCACGCAAGGGCGCCTGCTCGGCCACATTAGTATTGGCGCCGCGATGGTTCGGGAAAAGATTCGCGCTATTCCGAATTTCCCGGTTCCTCTGGCCATGCTCGTTGAGCATTTGATCCTGAGCCATCACGGCTCCTACGAATTCGGCTCGCCTTCTTTGCCGCAGATTCGCGAGGCTGTGGCTCTGCATTTTCTGGACGACATGGATTCGAAAATGGGCGCCATTCGCGCCACACTCGAGGCGCCAGAAGGAAACGATGATTGGACCGCTCGCAATCCTTCGCTTCGCCGCTCGCTTTTGCGTGCCGATAAGTTTTATCCCGGCGGTGAACAGTCCGGCGCGGTATCGCAGGCTTCCGCCACGGCAGGGCACCAAAGCTCGTCTTCGCCGCAAGCAAGCTTTGGCGGCTTCGTCTCGCCTGGAGCATCGAACAAGAAAGATGACGAGCGCGCGTAAATGACCGACACAAAAACTCCGTCCCCGCGGCATGCCGTTCTGGATCTCGCCCCCCTGGAACTTGATTGCCTGAACATGCTTTGGCCTATGGGCGAGGGAACAGTCCGCGAAATCCGCGACGCGCTGGCTTCGCGTCGGCCGCGTGCCTACACCACAATCATGACCATCATGGATCGCCTTGCGCGCAAGGGCGTGGTCGAACGCCGCAAAATCGGCCGCGCGTATACTTATCGTCCGAATTTAAGCGCGGAGACCGCGCGAGCGCAGGCCATCTCTCAAGTTATTGAGAGCTTCTTCGGCGGTTCGAAGGAATCCTTGATGGCCCATCTCGATGGTGGAGCGCAGCCGATGCCGCGAGAACTGGTCGGCGTAGCTGCCAATGCAGCGGGGAGTTCGGTTGCTCCGGTAGCAGCCGCGGCGTCGGCCGTAGGAGCGGGTTCCGCCGCCGCTAACGTTCTGCCTGCGGACAGAAGTCCCATAAAGTAGGTATGCGCTATGTTTCCGCTTGAGATCAAAATTCGCGGCCGTGCTATTCGCCCCGCGACAATTCTGGCGCCCATGGCCGGCGTCACCGACACCGTCTTCCGTCGCGTGATTCGTTCGCTAGGCGGCTGCGGATTGATCATGACGGAATTTACCAGCGCCGAGGGCCTGACTCGAAATTCCGCACGCACCCTGCATTATTTATATTTTGGAGAAGACGAACACCCCATCGCTGCGCAAATCTTCGGCTCCGATCCTGAGGTGATGGCTTCCGCTGCCGCGCTTACGCAAGACCTCGGGTTCGATCAGATCGACATCAACCTTGGCTGCCCGGTGAAAAAAGTCGTAAAGTGCGGCGGCTCCGGCTTGCTGCGCGATTTGCCTCACCTCGAAATACTTCTGCGGACGGTTCGTGCCGCGGTAAGCATTCCCCTCACCATCAAAATTCGTTCGGGTTGGGACGAAAACAATATCGTCGCGGTGGACGTGGCGCGCATGGCCGAACAAATCGGCGTCGAAGCTATCGCCATTCATCCGCGCACGCGCATGCAGGGGTATGCCGGCTCCGCCGATTGGTCTGTGATTCGCGATGTGAAGCAAGCCGTGCGCATCCCTGTGATTGGCAATGGAGATATTCACACTCCTCAGGACGCACTCCGCATGGTCGAAGAGACTGGCTGCGACGCTGTGATGATCGGGCGCGCAGCATCTTCGAATCCGTGGATTTTCAGCCAGATTGCGGATTACATTGCAACCGGCCGTTACGACGAGCCGACCGAGCTGGACCGCTATCGTCTGCTCTCCACTTATTTTCGCAGCTTAATTGCGGCGGAAATGCCTGACGCGGTCGGCAAGATGAAACAATTCGCGAGCCTCTTCACTCACGGCGTTCGCAACGGCTCGGAGCTTCGCTACACTGTGCATCACGCGCAGAACGCCTCGGAAATTCTGAGCGGCGTTGATTCTTTCTTCGCCAGAACGGCCGCTTCTCCGGCGGATTAATTTTGATTTCACCGCGCTGGGATGGATAGTCGGAAATCAAGCCTGGCATTCGTCCTGTAGGGAACTACTCGTCTCTGGTAATGAGAAGCTGCTTGTAAGCTTCGCGCCGCGTGATCCCACGTTCGCGTGCTGCCTGTTTCAATGCGGTTTTGGGATCCACGCCGCGTTCTTTCACGATTTCGTCAACCCGCCGCGCGATCGGTATTGCGCGGTTGGCATCCTCGGCAGACACCGCCGTCAGACTCGCTCCGTCCGGCGGCCCAATCAAAAGTGTGATTTCCCCGCGCGGCGCTTTTGTGCGGGATTTCGCCACCAGATCTTCCAGATGACCGCGCAGGAATTCCTCATAGACCTTGGTCAGCTCTCGCGCAATCACCGCCGGACGATTTCCCAGAATTTCGAGCGCGTCTTCCAAAGTCTCGAGAGCCCGATGCGGGGCTTCGTAAAAGATAATCGTGCGCGCTTCATCGGCCAGCGAGCGCAGCGCTTTGCGCCTCTCCGTCGGTCGCGCTGGAAGAAAACCTACGAACGTGAACTCTTCGACGGCCATTCCCGACGCCGCGAGCGCCGCCACAAACGCCGACGCTCCCGGCACCGGCACCACCTCGATCCCATGACGCAAGCAGAGGCTCACCAATCTATGTCCTGGGTCGGAAATGGACGGAGTTCCCGCATCGCTCACTAGCGCAACTTTCGCGCCCTGCTCCAGCTCGATCACCAGTTCCGGCGCGCGGGTGATTTCGTTGTGTTCGTGATAGCTGACCAGTCTTTTCTGAATGTCGAAATGCGACAGCAGCTTCATCGTTTGGCGCGTGTCTTCGCAAGCGATCACGTCGGATTCTTTCAGAATTCGCAGCGCGCGCAGAGAGATATCCTCCAGATTGCCGATCGGCGTGGCAACTACATAGAGGCAGCCCGCGCCTGCTTCCTTGGCTTTTATCGTGGTCATCGATGCTTCATGAAGTTGCGTCCTGAATCGCGAAAGCGACAGTCTAGCACGGCGGCTTATGTCCTCGTTGCCCCGCAAGATGCCGGAAGACGTGCTACTATTTTGTATTGGGTTGTCGCCGGAGGGAATCCTCATTGCCTTTATACGAATATAAGTGCGAGAAGTGCGGCCATCAGTTCGAGAAAATAGAAGGCCATGATGCGTCGGAAACGAAGAAATGCCCGAAGTGCGGTGCAAAAGCTCAACGCATGCTTTCGGCCGCCGCGATCCAATTCAAAGGTTCGGGTTGGTACGTGACGGATTACGGCAAGAAAACTTCCTCTCCCGCCTCCGGGGAAAAGTCCGGCGACGGCGGTTCATCGAACTCCGGCGAAAAGTCCGACGGGAAGTCCGCAGAATCGAAGTCGAGCGATTCAAAATCCGGCGAATCCAAATCAAGTGAATCGAAGTCGAGCGACTCTAAATCGTCGGAGTCGAAACCCAGCGATTCGAAATCATCTTCGGAGAAGGGAAGTAAACGAAAGAAGTAGCCGGTCTGAGGCGGCTATAATTTTAGTCCACGCAGGTATTCCCGGAAATCCGGGCCCAGTTTTGGATTCTTTAGCGCGAACTCTACCGTAGCCTTCAAGAATCCCAGTTTGTCTCCCGCGTCGTGCGTTTTTCCTTCGTAAACGTGCGCCCACAGCCCCGGGCCGTGCGCCAATTCCTTCAGCGCATCGGTAAGCTGAATCTCGCCGCCCGCTCCGGCTTCCAGTTTTTCGAGATAATCGAAAACTTCCGGCGGCAGCACATAACGCCCCGTTACGCCTAGGTTCGACGGAGCTTTATCCGCGTGCGGCTTTTCTACCAGATCGTTCACGCGCAAAAGCCGGTCTCCCCAGCGCGGCTGATTTCCTGGACTCGCCGCGATGATTCCGTAGAGGTGAAGGCGCGCATGTTCGACTTCCTCGACGGCAATCGCTCCCTGGCCGGTCGCGTCCCACACTTCCATGAGGGAACGCGTTGCGGGAACCGTTCCGTCCATAATTACGTCGCCCAACAACACGGCGAACGGTTCGTCGCCAACAAGTTCGCGCGCGCAGAATACCGCGTGGCCCAGACCTTGCGCTTCGCTTTGCCGTGTGTAGCTGAAATGCAACCCACCGCTGATTTCGCGCACCATTTCCGCCTGGTGCGGCTTGCCTTTTTCTTCGAGAAAGCGTTCCAGCTCCGGCGCGGAATCGAAATGATCTTCGATCGCATTCTTCCGCCGGCCGGTGACGAAAATAATACTTTCGATTCCCGAGGCGATGCATTCCTCCACCGCGTACTGAATCAGCGGCTTATCGACAACTGGCAGCATTTCCTTGGGCTGCGCTTTTGTGGCGGGCAGAAACCTGGTCCCCAGGCCGGCTACCGGCAGAACCGCTTTGCGAACGCGTTTTCGTTGTGAACTCATGGTTGCCAGTTCTGGCCGCTATTCCTTTCGTATGGGAGGGAGAAGAAAACCATCCTGAATTTATTTTATCCTTTGAAACTGCATGCGCGAGTGAATGAAAGATTCCGCGTTCTTAAGATGCAGCGCAGCCGCGGAAGTTACGTGGTCAACCACGGTCGAGCCCCATGCTAACATACTGATTGCGACCTTCCGGCGAGACAAACGCATGAGCGTTCAAAAAAAGCTGATCTTGGGAATCGAATCCTCCTGCGACGAGACCGCCGCCGCAGTAGTCGAGGACGGCCGCCGCATACTCTCGAATATCGTCGCCTCGCAAATCGCGATTCACCGAAGCTTCGGAGGCGTCGTCCCCGAAATCGCCTCGCGCGAACATCTTCGCCAAATCGTTCCGGTCGTGCGCGAAGCGATAAACCAAGCGGGAGTCTCTTTATCTGACCTCGATGCCGTCGCCGTCACGCGCGGCCCCGGACTGATTGGCGCGCTGCTGGTCGGCGTGACCTACGGCAAAACCCTTGCGTTAGCCCTCGACAAGCCGCTTATCGCCGTGAATCACCTCGAAGGCCACGTGCACGCCGTGTTTCTGGAAGCTACAGATGATGGGAATCCGCCGCCGTTACCCGCAATTTGCCTGATCGTTTCCGGCGGACACACAGTGCTCTATCGCGTGGAGTCCGAATCAACCAACGGCGCCCGGCGTTTTTCTTACACCCGCATCGGCGGCACGCGCGACGACGCCGCCGGAGAAGCGTACGACAAAGTCGCCAGAATGCTCGCTCTCGGATATCCGGGCGGACCTGTCGTCGATCAATTAGCCGCGCACGGTGACCCGAAAGCAATTCGGTTCGGCGTGCCGAAAATGAAAAGCAATCCTTTCGATTTCAGTTTTAGCGGAATCAAGACCGCCGTGCTTTACCATCTGCGCAGCCATCCTGAATTTCAACCCGAAATTGCAGAGAGGGAACAGTCTCTCGCGCGAGGGGAGCGTTCCGCTGAGACTTTGCGCCAGCTTTCGACGCCGGCTACGCTCGATCTCATTGCGAGCTTCCAGCGAGCCGTGGTGGACGACCTCGTAACGCGCACCCTCGCTGCTGCACAACAGCACGGCGTGCGCTCAATCTTGGTTTCCGGAGGAGTGGCCGCAAATCGCGAGCTGCGCGCGACATTTGAATCCCATGCAAAGCGCGACGGCTTCAAAGTGTTTTTTCCGAGCCGCGCACTTTCCACCGACAATGCCGCGATGATTGCCGCTGCGGGCTACCCTCGCTTCTTGAGCGGTCAGTATGAAGATGGAACGCTCGACCCTGCAGCGAATCTTCCGCTAGCCTGAGGTACCTGCCCAGGTTCGATGCTTCGTCAGGCCACGGCTTTAGCCGTGCCGCGCATGGCGTCAATCAGTACCGCTTCAGCCGCTGGGATTGCTTTTGTAGTTCACGGAGACCGTCTATTCGGGGCTTCTCGTTGGGGCGCCGCTGCAAATTATTCACTCAAAGTAACGTGGGTTCGTAGATGTAAGCCATCCCGTTTTGCGTCGCGGCGTACGCTTTCGAGCCGTCGCTGTTCCATCTCAAAATGACGACGCCTTCCGCGGCATATTCATCGAAGACTTCCATCCGGTGCAGGTCCACAAGAAACAGCCGCCCCTTAGCCGAATTCTTCAGCCATGAGCTGTAGCATATGCACAGCGGAAGATGAGGATGGCAGACGCACAGCTCCGCGCCGAACGGCAGCGGCTCGAAATCCATCATCTCGATTTCCAGACGATACGCCTGGCCCGCCGCGCAATAAATAATCTTTCGGCCATCATGCGTCCAACAAAGATCGGTAATGTGTCCCTGAGCCTGAAACGCGTTTTGCTTCTTTAAAGTGGGAACTGCGAGCAGGGCAATGGAGTCGTCAGCCCAGTCTCCGTGAATTTCGATCACGCCTGCCAGAGTTTTTTCGTCCGGGCTGAAGACAACGCGTCCATAACCGCCAAATGCGCCTTCTTCGCCGAATTCCGATTCGTAGGTTTGACGTTCGAGCCAGCCCGGCACGCCGAGTTCGCTAGTAGGTTGCCCCGAGAGCGGTCCCTTAGGCGACATTCCATCGTCGCGAACGCGCCAAAGCCGAAGCGACGCCTGTTTGCCGCCCGCGCATGCTTCCACAAAGTATTTTTCGGTACCCGACCACGCCAGGCACCTCGGAATGGTTTCGAATTCACCGAACGTGCCGAGTAACATTTTCCCGTGTAAGTCGAAGGAATGCAGCGCAGGTTGCCATCCGCCCCACGCGGCCACCAGATACCGCGCCGCCGGAGACCATGCGAACGCCGCGGTCAAATCCTGCGCGCCAACTGCAATTTCGTTCGCCACCGAGAGCGCGATCATCGGAATGTTCATTTCCATATCGTAGAGAACCACGCGCTGCCCGAAATCTCCGCTGCGGTATTGGCCGCCTCTCTGGAATTGACGCGAAATGAAGCACACGTGGCCCATGCCGGAAATCGCAAGAGAGGAAGTATGACCTGCAAATATTTTTTTGACGATCCAGTTGGAGTCTCTGGTTAGATCGCGCAGTCCACGCGCTACCAGTGCAGCAGACCGCACGACCAGCCCCTGCTGGCCGACAGGAACGATCGCGCGCGCGGCGGATTTTTCGTGAGTTTCCATCAGCCGAGTTCCATATCAGAGTCCCATCTCAGAGTTTCCGACCCACATTCAAGCTAATGCGGATGTCCGCCCCTTCAAGGCGATTGATGTTTAGAGTCCCAACCTGCGGTTGGCCAGAGCGATCTGTTCTTCCACCTTCTCGATCATTTCCTTCAACACGTCGCGCCCATGCTTTTGCGCTTCGTCGATTCGCGACTTCAACTGGTAAAGATCCGAACGCAAAAGTTCCTGCATCTCTGCTTCGATTTCGGAAAGCCTGCCGCGCGCCTGGCTAATTCTTCGAATCACCCGGATCAACTCCGCTCCTGCACCCTCGCCCTGCACCGCTTCGGGGCTGCATTCATACTCGGTCAAAATCTTCTCGAGTCTCGCTTCGTCGCCGCGCTCGTACGCGTCGTTTGCTTCGGCCATCAATTGCTGGCGTTTTGCGCGATCGTCGCGATCGGAGGTTAAATCCGGATGAACGCGCTTAGCCACTTCACGATAGAGCCGTTTCATTTCCGGGGAGGACTCGAATGCCGCTGGCTCGTCCTTGCTGTCCTCTCCCGCGCTCGATTTCGTCTCGTTCGCACCTGCTCGCGCAATTTGCGCGAGCCGCTGAAGCCGCTCGTTCTCCGGCTGTTCCTTGGCCAAGCGTTCGGCGATCTCGGCCTTCAAGTCGTCGAGATCCGCGTAACGCAGCCCGACGAAATGCAGATAACGCCGTTCGAATGCGCCAAGCTCGGCGCGAAGATTCGCCGAACGCAGTTCTCGCTCGGCCAATTCAGTTTCAAGCACTGCCTGTTCCTCGCGTTTACGCGCGAGCTCCCGCTCTTCCGGTTTCACGGGTCTGATATGCGTCGTCTTCAACGTCACAAAACTCGCCTCGGATGGTTCATAGCCATTGGTGCGTCATGAGAGGTGTTTCCAGCGTACCGCTGCCTCTAAAGCATTCTCTTAATTCTAAGGCGCGCTGCCTCCCCTTGGACGTCTTCCGCAAGCCGGGTTTCCATAATCTTAGATAGGCGTTTCGGCACGCACGTTTCGAGCCGTTTTTGGGCTATCTGGGTGCGTCCTCTTCGATACGTGCCAATTTGGTTGAGCTGACAACCCTTGCTGACGCACTGAAGCAGTCGTGGCGCCCGGCCGCTGAACTACAATCAATTCGGGGCGACTAGACGTAGAGGAGAAAAAATGAAAGAAACGCCGCAGCAATACACCCAGCGCATTGTTCGTCATACCGAAGGGCAAGAGCCTCTAAAGATTCAAGCTGCCACGCCCAAGAAACTCCAACGCCTCTTGGGCCGCGCGACCACTTCAAAGTTGCGCAAGCGCCCCGCTCCTGGTAAGTGGTCCATTGCAGAAATAGTCGTCCACCTGGCCGACGCCGAAATCGCCGGAGCTTGGCGAATGCGGCTTATCCTAGGCGCTCCGGGGTCTCCTGTAGCCGCATTCGATCAGGACTCGTGGGTTACTGCTCTGCACTACGACAAGCGAGATGCGCGCAAAGCTCTGGAGCAATTCCGCGTACTCCGCGAAACCAATCTGGCTCTGCTGAAATCTCTCACGCCGGAACAGTGGAAGCACCACGGGGTGCACTCCGAGCGCGGCGAAGAAACGATCGAACACATCGTCCGCATGTTTGCCGGTCACGACCTGAACCACATCGCACAAATCGAACGCATACTCGCGGACAAAAAGTAGAAGTCTCTGTTCTCGCGATTCGCTAAGGGTATTTGCTGTAGATAACGGTCTCTCGCGAGAGTCTCAAAAGTTTGAGCTTCCGTACGTTATGCAGCGGAGCTGGATTCCGTCCCGTGAGATGTTAGCTGCACGATCAGAAATTCCATCAGCGCGCGCGGATCTGGAGCCGACGATTTCAGTTGGCTGTCGGCTTCCGCCAGCGCAACCAAGCCCGCGAGCAGATTCTTTTTCGGTATCCGATGCGCCTCCCGCACAGCCGTTTCAGCCGCAGCGGGGTTCATTTGCAGCGTGCGCGCGGCCTGAAATCCGCTCGTTCCCGCAGGCAGGTCGCGCGCTTCAATCAACTTGCGATATCTCCAGGCGATCCCGCCAATCAGTCCCACGGGCTGTTCACCTTCGCGCAAAAGGTTATCGAGGAACGCGAGCGCGGACACTCGCTGCCGGGTAGCCAACATATCCGCCAATTGCCAAATAGTGTTTTTGCGCGCCGCAAGCACGAGTTCCTCCACCACGCGCTGCGTGATGGGCTCGCCTTTTTGAACGTATGTGGCAAGCTTTTCGATTTCGATGCGAATCCGCGACGGCTCGCTATTTAGAATTTCGGCGAGCAGCGCCGCAGCGTCACGGTCGATCTCCGCCCCGCAATCCTTGGCCATTTGTGTTGCGAGTGCAGCGGCTGACTCTCCGCCGATCGTCAGCTCCACGATTAGCGCCCGTTCCGCAAGCAGCTTGTAATATTTTTGCCGCTTGTCCATCGACTCGGCTTCGAGCAGCAGAACCGTAAACGGCGCCGGCGACTCGAAATATTTCTCGAGCGCATCAACTACTTCTTCGCGCGTTTTTTCTCCGGCCTTTTCCAGCGATTCCACGCCTTCCACGATAATCACCTGGCGTTTCGCCAGCATCGGCATGGTCTGTGCGCGCTGCAGCACTTCGTCCCAACCGGTCTCTTGCACGGCGATTCGCGCCAACGCCCAATCGCGAGCCGCTTCCGGCACGCACACCTCGATAATCTTATTGCGGCACATCTCGCGCAGATACGTGTCGCTGCCTAGCAGAACTATGGCGGCAACTGGTTTTCCCGCATTCAGCCCCTCGATTAATTTCTCCGCGGAAATATCAGCCATCAAAAGCTCTCCACTACGTTCGAAACAAGCTGGGCGGCAAAATCTTTCGCCATTCGTTCGAGCGCCGGGTCTTGCTCTTCGAAAAACTCTCGTGCATCAGTCGAAATCTGGTATTCGTCGCGAAAAACCATGTCATCGTTTTTGTACACCACGCTTTGAGTCTTGTTGTCCACCAGCAGCACTTTGGTGTGTACGGTCACCAGCATCATGGTCACCTGGCCCGTGGTGGCATTGAATATCATCGGGTTCGTCTCGATCGTCAACACTTCGCCGTGCAGCACAGCGTCAGCTTCCGCCGTGTTCTGAACGATTTTGTACTTCGTGCGTTGAAGAAACTGCCGGATTACGGATTCGGTGAAGCGCTGCTCGATCCGGTAACGCGTCGTGTCATTCTTGAACGCCGGCACGGCAATCGTTGTCCATTCCGACGGCAAATTCGCGGTGCGCCCCGCCACATGATAGCCGCAGCTTCCCACTGATAATGCTGCGGCGATTAAAACCAGCAGGGAAGTGTACTTCCCGAGCCTCTCGCTCCAATTACAATTCCGGCTGCTCAAGCAACGCCTCCGCAATTTGCACTGCATTCATAGCTGCAAGCCGCAGGTTATCGACCGCTCCCCAAATCCAATCCCCATTCGGGATGTTGGGATCCGCTTCGATTCGCGCAATTTGAATTTCGCCCTCGCCCGCGACGCTCACGTTGCTCGGTGCACTATCATTCTGCGCCGCCACTTTCAATCCTAGATTTCTAAACGCGCCCTCGAGTTGCCCAGCCACCTGCGGAGAACTGAACTCCGCGTAGGCCGCGAACGCGTATCCATAAAACACGGGAGCTTGCACCAGTTGAATTGCCGGAACGGGGGCGCGCCCCCCTAAATAACTCGCCGCGTCACGTGCTATTGCCGCCCGCAAATCCTTCAGCGCTGGTTTGGACTCTTCGCCGTATCCCGGCAGCAGATTGAAGGCGACCTGCGCATCGAAAACAGACTGTTCGATCGGCCGGAAGGTAAGCAAATTCGTGGTCTGATTTTCCAGTTCGTCTACTCCCGCTTGGTCGCGCTCGGACACCGGCGGAAACAGCATAACGACCACGCGCAGTGGTGAAAACTGCGCAAGCCCAGCCGCGAGCGCGCAGGTGATGATCACACCCGGCGACGGAGAAAAATATGGCGCCAACTTTCCCGAACCATTGCCGGCAGGAGCTCGCCGTGGAAGCGCGGAGTCAAGCGACGGGATCCACGCGGTAGCGTTGCCCGTCGTGGCGATCGCCCCCGTCATATCGATCACTCTCGCACCTGATCGTTGCGCTGCCTGCCAATTCCGCTCCGCGTCCTGCGCGCTCCCCGTGAAAAACGCAAAACGCGCCTTTTCGAAACTATCTTCATCGAGCGCCCGTATAAATGCCGGCTCGCCGCCTGCTTCAGTCAAAGTTCCAGCCAGCGCGGGTTCATCCAGCAAAATAATGTCAGTCGCGGGGAAGTTGCGGTCTTCGAGGACTAGCTTGACCTCTTTGCCGCGCAAGGAAGAAGCGCCCACAATTGCAACGCGCGTCGATTTTTCAGAGCTGCTCGGCATGACCTAGGCGGTCCGCGAAGCGGTGCGATGTCGTACGAAGCGGATTAGCTGCATGATCGGCCCGTGGACGGCATACCCTGCAGTCAACGTGAACAAAGTGGGTCCGGAGAATTTGACCGCCGCTCCTACGAGCAGCGCCAGCGCTATGATGGCAAGCGACGGCCGCCGCCGCGTCCATTGAACATCCTTGAAGCTGTAGAATCTCAGCGAGCTCGACATCAACACGCCGAGTATGACCAGAAGCACGAGCCACAACACAGACCAGCGAACGTCTGAAATCGGTAGCCCGTCGCGCAAATGAACAGTAGCCGCAATCATTCCCGCAGCCGCCGGCGTGGGCATGCCGACAAAATATCGGTTTCCGCCCGGCGCCATCCCCTGAATGTTAAACCGCGCAAGCCGCCACGCGCAGCAAGCCACAAAAATGAACCCCATTAACCAGCCAAGCTGCGTCAGATGCAGTGACTCCGACGCATTCGCCGCCGCCAGCGCGCGAACGCCCCACGCATATGCCAAAAGCGCGGGCGCGATCCCGAAGCTAACCACGTCGGCGAGCGAGTCGAATTCCCGACCGAACGCGCTCTCCGTTCCCATCGAACGTGCGATTCGTCCATCCATCGCATCAAACAGGTAGGCAATTCCAATTGCAATCGCTGCGTTGTCGAAGTCGGCGAACCGTCCGTCGAGCGTCGCCAATATCGCGTAATAGCCGCACAGCAGGTTTGCTACGGTGAGTGCGCTGGGAAGAATGTAAATGCCGCGCCGAAGGCGTCCGTTGCGGAAGGTTCGACGCCGTTCCTCTTCGGGGCCGATAGGATCTATGCCGTTGAATTCCATTTCGCTAGTAAGCTCTCGCCGCCTTTTACTTTTTGCCCGCGCTGCGCCAGGATTTCAGCGTCCATCGGCAGCCAGATGTCGACGCGCGATCCAAATCGAATCAAGCCCACGCGCTCGCCGCGTGAAACCGTTTCGCCTGCGCGTTTCCAGCATATCACGCGACGCGCAATCGCTCCGGCGATTTGTTTGAACACTAAACGACCGCCCGCCGTCTCGAGAGTAATAATATTCTGCTCGTTCTCCACCGAAGCCGCGGAACGAAACGCTGCGTAAAACTTTCCCGGACGGTAAACCACGTTCGCGATGCGGCCGGCCACCGGCGCGCGCTGTACATGCACGTCCCAGATGGCCAGAAAAATGGTGACGCGATGGCCCATCACCGAGTTGAATAATTCGTCCACAATTTCCACCACGTGTCCGTCCGCCGGAGAGACGACGCCCCCGGATTCGGATGGAATCGCCCGCTCCGGATCGCGAAAAAAATAAAAGACGAAAAGGCCGAGGAAAATAAGTATCGCCCCGGGCACTTTCCAGCCCGGAATCAAACACATCGCGCCCGCAACCAGCGGAGGCAGCGCAAATTTATACGCGTCTTTTACCATCAGCGAGAGGGAAGTCCCTGCTTTCGAATCGAAACGAGCCGGCGAATTCTGAGTGCACGGGTATTGTACGACAGAAGTGAGCGTGTTGCTGGCCGCTTTACGAAAGCGCGTGCCGCGCTCTAGGTTTCGTAGTGCACGTGTGTCTGGCGCAACTGAACCTGCAACACCGTCTGGTTCTGGCGGTGTCGCGCCACGATCATTTCCATCCGGTCTTTCAAAAGCAGCTTCATCTTCTTCAGGGACACTTCCAGCGCGAGGTCTTCTACGTTCCAGTAGCTTTGTTTTACGAGTTCTTGCAGCTGGCATTCACAGCGGGAGTGTTCTTCGGAGAGTCTGCGGAATTCCTGGTCAACTTCCAACAGCGCCTGCCGGATATCGTGTGTCGTGATCGGCATCCTTTCCCTCCAGGTTGGAAAGCGCATTCACATAGCTGTAACATGTAACACAATTTCCCTGCCGCGCCAATAGGATAAAAGCCTGAGAAGGTCAAAGCGACTCCATGCCTCTAACCCATCTTTGCGGTGAGCAGCAGCGCATCTTCCGTGGGCTCGTTGTAATATCGCGCGCGTCTTCCGACTATCTGGAAATTGTGCTGCTCATAAAAACGCAGCGCCGCGCTATTCGAAGCGCGTACTTCGAGAATTGCTTCCACCGCGCCAAACTCTTTGCCCCACGTGAGCGCTTCTCGCAGCAGCATTGCCCCAATCCCGCGCCCGCGCTCTTTCGGCGAAACGGCGAAATTCAAAACCTCGATCTCGTTTACGATTCGTCGCGCGACAAGAAAACCAGAAACAATCGTTTCTTCTTCGCTCACCCATCCAGCCATTTGCCCGCGCGCGACGCGATCGTAATCCGCCGCGGTCCATTGCGCGATTTCCGGACACGCTGCTTGAATCGCGAGAATCGCCTCAACGTCCCGCTCCTCAATCCGGCGGCTCTTCAATTCCGCTACTGCCTTTTCGCGTGAACTTCAGCGTCCGTGCGCCGAATATAATTCGCGTCGAGCGTCAATGCGTCCGCCACATTCCCCGCTTTCGCGCGCAAGTAGCCAAGCTGCCCGATCACCGGAGCCAGCACACTTGAAACCCGTTCGACCCGCGGCAATGGCAAGCGCTCCATCTCAATTCGAGACATAGCGCCGCTCAGCACTTCCGGCGTCGGCGACACAATCGCGAATTCCGCGCTCCCCGGCCGTGCTCCGATCGTTTGCAGGAATTCCTCTGGACGCGACACGCACTCCTCGCCTTCGAGTGCTAATGAGTCTTTCCCGCGCCGATACACGCCGAAATAAACTTCTCCGCGCCGCGCGTCGGAAGCAGCCACCAACACCGTCGCAGTGGAATGAGACTGCGCGGCAATCGCCTCCAGAACGCTGATTCCCACCACCGGTTTCCCGTAAACTTCAGCCCAGCCCTTTGCGGCAACCAGCCCCACGCGCAGCCCCGTAAATGATCCGGGCCCCGCTGCTACGGAGAATAAATCGAAGTCAGCAAGCCTCAGCGAAAGTTCTTGCAGCAGGAATTCGAGGTGGCGAAACATGCGCGAAGAGTATGTTTCCTCCGCTAGAGTGGAAACCACCCCAACGACCTCTTCATCGCGTAGTACTGCCAAGCTGCCGGTGGGCGAAGAGGTGTCTAAAGCAAGAATCAGCACAGCACCATTATAGGGCAATTCCGGGGCCAAACTGGTGAAAATTAAGAGCTTTCCAGCACCTTTATCCTTCCAGATATTACGAGATTCGCTTGACGCCAACCTCGCATCTGCCTAGAATTTCAACATGCCCTTCGGGGGGGCTTTCCACCTATGGAATTTAAGCTAGGCGAAAAAGTCGTGTATCCGAACCATGGTGTAGGGATTATTGAACAGATAAGTTACGGCTACCTGAATGGCAGATCGGAGCGGTATTACATGTTGAAAATCGCTTCGAGTGGTTTGAAAGTAATGGTTCCGCAGTCCAACGTTGATTGCGTTGGTCTGCGCCCGATTATCCGTAACACGCAAGCAACCGCCGTCCTTGGATTCCTCGAAAAGGGCCGCTCGGCTTCGCATCACGATTGGAAGCATCGCTTCAAGGAAAATTCCGATCGCATGCGCACCGGTTCGCTGATGGAAGTGGCCGCTGTTCTGAAAGGCCTCGTCGCGCTCAGCCGCACCAAGCCGCTTTCGTTTCGCGAAAAGAAGATGCTCGAACGCGCAAAATATCTTCTGATCAGCGAGCTTGCAACCGTTCGCAATACATCCGAGCAAGCGGTGGAAGTAAACATCGTCCGCGCGCTCGCCAAAGCCAAGCTACAAATGCCGGAGACAGCGCCCATTCCGGAGTAGCTTAAAAAGTTTCTCTCTCCTGACGGGCACAATCGACAAAGGTTGTGCCCGTTTTTTTTGCGCCTCACCTGGCGATCTGCTTTGAGGCCGATCCAATAGCCACCGAACTTTGCGCCAAACCAACAACTTGTCATGCCGAGCGTAGCGGCGCGCGCCCTTGCGTTTTACTCCGCGAAGCGGAGGACGCGCCGCGCAGAGAGGAACCTGCTGTTTCTTTGCTGAATGCACGACGGTTGGCCATTCCGATCTCTTACTCACGCACGGTCGCGCGTAAACGAAAAAAAGGCGCTCCAAAAATCGGAGCGCCCAAATCCCGCGAAATAGTCCAGCCCGGTTACGCCTTCTTCTTGTTCTTCAGCGCATTCAGCGCCAGCGTCAATCGCGACTTGTACCGGTTCGCCGTATTCTCGGTCAGCGTCCTCTTGCGAATGGCCTTGTCCACCTCGGAGAAAGTCGCTGAAGCCAGCTTCTCCGCGCCGGCTACGTCCCCGGCTGTGAGCGCCGCGCGCATCCGCCGGATCGCTGTGCGCACCCGGGTGCGATTCATGCGATTCACACCTTGCCGGTGCTCCGATTGCCGAATATTCTTCAATACCGACTTCGTCTTCTTCTTGTGCTTTACCGCCCCACCCTGTGCCATTCATTACTCCTTGTTAGTTTTATTTCAATTACCGAGAGTATCCGACCCTCGCTTTCGTGTCAATTTATCCAGCAATGTGCTATCCGATGAGATTCCTGTGGCTGTGGGAAATTGCCGTTGGACCCGCCGGCAGGAAGTCCTAAACATGTAACAAACTGAACAGTTTTGCGGCTGGTCTTATGCCAACCTCATCGAAATGAGAATGCGGCGCGCTGCCAAGAAGGAGAATGTTAATGGGCCTCGACAAGATTGAAATGATTCAGCAGTTGAAGTTTGAGATCGAGATGATCGAAAAAGGGGGCTACCACCCCTCGGTTCGAGAAGCCCGCCGCGAGCCGGAAATCTTCCGCGATTCGATCACCTGCCTCAACGTCGGGATTAAAGAAAAAGAGCACGCGTGTTCAAGCTGTTTCTTGAGCGAGTTCG
>Ga0209330_1000252_pt1 | contig 26251 bp, 19 predicted proteins | sample JacPinW_OM2H0_O3_FD_187969 | JGI IMG/M metagenome (GOLD analysis project Ga0209330, IMG submission 187969) | Forest soil microbial communities from Algoma, Ontario, Canada - Jack Pine, Ontario site 1_JW_OM2H0_O3 (SPAdes) (version 2) | ecosystem: Environmental > Terrestrial > Soil > Boreal...
CCGCCCACCCCCTGTCAAGTCGTCGAAGGTCTCAAAGCTGGTGAGCATGTGCAATGTGTCAATCACGTCGGGCTCCTGAATTGATGTTGGAGAACTATTCGCCTTCCAGTAGCGGCCCAGAATCACCCGCAGGCCCTGCCGTCGGCGTTGGTTGCGCGCGCGAATCCCTTCTCCCACTTCGGGATCGAGGGCTCCCAACCCATGCAATCGCCGAATAATCTCGCGGTCCGAAGCCCAAAAATGTGCGAACACCAGGATGAACTCTTGTAATGTGAGTAACGGGTCAACGGCTCGGCGAAAACTGTCAGCCAGCCGCTCCATCTCCCCGCGCTTCGCCAGGTAATCGTAAAGAGATTCCAGCAGCCCCGCCTTTGACTCGAACTGGTAATAAACCGTCAAACGCGAGACATCCGCCTTCCGCGCCACCGCCTCCATCGTGAACTCGGAAAATGACTTGGAAAGAAGAAGCTTGCGCGCCGCGGCCAGAATACGCGCGCGCGTATGTTCCGTAGCAGCCTGACGCTGCCGCATGCGGTATGGGCGAGGGCTCAATCTAAATTTCTGCAACCTCTCGCATACAATTTAATCATACAATACGTATAATTAAAAGGGAGAGGATCGAGAGGAAATCGATGAATCACTGGAGGGCAACGTGACCTTCCTCGATCACTCGCGTCCGGTGGACGTTGCACAGGGCCGGGTCATGATTCGAAAGACGAATTCATGATTTTCCGAGAAGAGGAGGAACTATGACGCTGAGACGGAGTGCAGCTCGTCTCCTCTGGATGGCGGTGATTGTTCTGGCAGTGATCGGCGTCGCTGCCGCGACCCGGCGGGCACTGGTGTTGTTCCGGCCTGCAGTATTTGCCGGGAAATATCCGCCGGCCGCCGCCATGGATAAGGGATTTGCCCAGCACGTTGCCTTGACGCTCGTACACATCATTCCGGGAGCGCTGTTCCTGGTCCTCGCTCCTTTGCAGTTCGTCCCCGCTATCCGCACGAAGCATCTGAACATTCACCGCTGGCTGGGAGGAATTCTGGTCGTCTCAGCATTAGTCATTGGAATTTCAGCTCTGGTGATGACCTATGCAATGAATATTGGCGGCGCCAATGAGACTGCGGCGACCACACTTTTCGGCATCCTCTTCTTGTTGTGTCTGATCAAAGCTTACTGGCACATCCGCCGCAAAGAAGTTGCACAACATCGCGAGTGGATGATTCGCACCTTCGCCATTGGCCTAGGAATAGCGACGACCCGGCCGATTGTGGGGATGTTTTTTGCTTTCGGCAAGCTCACCCCTCACGAGTTCTTCGGGATTGCGTTCTGGCTGGGATTCACGACCACATTTATCGCAGCAGAGGCGTGGATCGACTTTACCCGGCAACGTTCCATGCAGACTAAATTTGCGGAATCGACCCACGATAGATTCGATAGCGCGCCCTCTTCACTTCCTCACCCAAGATAGCGCACGAATTTTCCGGTGGAGTTGTCGAATGTCGGGAATACTGACAGCAAATTCTTGTTCCCCATGTGGCGCGCGACCGCTTCGCCTATGACTTGGCGGAAATCGGTAGTCAAAGCCAAGTCCCGGCCCTCGTAAAGCTGCGACTGATCCAGGCCGGGCCAGCGTCCGTAGACTTTGCCACCCTTCACAGGTCCACCCAGAACAAACATCACGTTAGCGTGCCCGTGGTCGGTGCCTCGATTGCCGTTCTCGCGCGCTGTGCGGCCGAATTCTGACATGGTAACGACAACTGTGTCTTCGCCGAGATCTCCGAGATCGGTCCAGAAAGCGGAGAGTGATTGCGAGAAGTCCCGCAGCACATTGGCGATCTGGCCATCGGTTGAGCCTTCGTTGACGTGATGATCCCAGCCACCAATGTCGGCAAACGCCACCTGCACGCCGAGATTCGCTTTGATGAGTTGCGCGAGCTGCCGCAAGCTGTCGCCGAAGCGTCCCTTGGGATAGTCAGCGCCGATCACGGGTTTGTACTTCGACGGATCGGCGGCCTTCAGCATCTTGACCGCGTCAAACGTCTCTTCCCCGGTACCGTGCAACACGGTGTCGAGGGAGTGGTCGTACATAGCCTCAAACGTATTCGCAACCGGCGAAGCCTTCGGATTGCGGCCTCCGACTGAAAAATCGTTGATGTTATTCATCGCGATGGCCGGTTCGATGCCGCTTAAGATCCGAGGGATTGACGGCCCCATAGCAATCGCCTCGAAAGCTGATCGCGGCGGCGGCTGTGGCAGGTTGCGAAGGGCGCGGTTGAGCCATCCGTCTTCGGTGGCTTTGATGCCCGGAGTGCCGGCCTCCATAAAGTCCTGTGCGTCGAAGTGAGAGCGGCTGGGGTCGGGCGAACCGGCGGCGTGAACAATCGCCAGTTGACGCTGCTTCCAGAGCGGCTCGAACGACGCCAGCGACGGATGCAGGCCGAAGAAACCATCAAGATCAATCACAGCCTTGCGTGGAATATTGATGCTCGGCCGCATGGCGTAGTACTGCGGCTCGCCGTGAGGGACAACAATATTCAAACCGTCAGCCGCGCCGCGCTGGAAGATGACCACCAGGCGCTTGGTGCGCGTGTCCGGTTCGGTCGCTCCCCATGCGGCGCGAGAGAGAAAGCTTGGCACCGCCGCCGTCCCAACGACGGCAAGCGCACTGTTCCGAAGGAAGACGCGACGAGTGATAGACATAAAATAGCTCCTGGCTGCTGGCTCTTCGCTTTGGCCTAACCTAATACTCGGTTAGCCAGAGTCACGCGAGCTGAGAGCCAAGAGCTAATGGCTAAAAGCTACCTTCTCTGAAACTCCGGCGAGCCGAGCAATAGTCCCGCGATCGTGCTGACATCGGGAGAACGAGATGCGTCCACGGGCTTCCGCGCTCCGGACTTGTCCTGCTTCTGCTGCGCCCCGTTCATCGCCGCCTCGTCGATCTGTGCCGTGATCGAATCGTGCGTCTGCTTTGATACGTCTCCGGCGAGCAGAGAATTTTCCAGAGTTGTTAAAGCCAGATTCGAATCCCGAGGACTGCTTCCGGCCAGCTGCCCGGCGTCTACCTTTACCGCCTTCAGCTTGTCGCTAGTCAGCGTTAAAGCAAAATTCATGCGATTGAGCAACGCCGAAGAGCTTACCCAGGTTCCCGCCTTCATGGAATACCCCGTAGGTGGCTGCGCGCCGTAAAGTGGCATGCCCATATTGTTGAGCTGACGGATCAAGGGCAATGCATCATCGACCTCAGCCCCGGTTGCGCGCACCGCCGAAACCACGAATTCCAACGGAGTTTTCACCTTAGCGCGGTAGGCGCCATCATTCCAAAACTCCGGGGAGTGGAAGAGCACGGTCAGCACTTCGCGGATATCTCCCTTTTTCTTCAGAAACGTTTTCGTCATGCGATCGACTAAACCCGGAGGAGGATCATCCGAAACGAAACGTTCAGCGAGCTTCAGGGAGATGAAGCGGGCCGTCTGCGGACTCGTGGCCAGCCTGTGCAGCACTTCCAAGCCTTCGCCTTCGCCCTTGGGTTTGATGCGGTGACCAAGCACAAACTTTGGCCCAGGCTCGTGCATGCGCGGATCAAACTTGAAGCCGCCGCCCTGGTAGGGCTTGTCGATGGTCCACCCGGTAAAGACCTTCGCGACCTCGGTGACATCGCGCTGCGTGTAGCCGCCACTCACGCTGAGCGTGTGCAGTTCGAGCAACTCACGCCCGTAGTTCTCGTTGAGACCGCTCGGGCGCTTGCCCTGATTTGGCCGTGGACGCGACGGTGCATGACCAGGCGAGGAAGGATGCAGCGGAATGCCCATCGCTTGCGCCGAATCCGGCCCTACACTGAGCCAGTTGTCCAGGTAGAACAACATTGCCGGACTCTTCGCCGCGGCCACCAGCAGGTCTTCGAATTTTCCCAGGGCGCGTGGCCGAATCACGTCACGCTCGTAACTGGTGACGAGCAGCCGTTCGACTCCCTTTTCCATGAACACATTGAAGTGATTAAACCAAAAATCGGTCATCACCTGCTCAAGCTGACGGCCGCTGTAAGTCGCGCGCAGCAGCTTCGCCTGTGCCAATTCCCCGGTGACAACGCCCGCGGGATTATTCATGGCGAGCAACGTTTCTTTCTGCTTCGGAGGCAGACCTTCAAGAAACTCCTGCCCTTTTCCGCCGCGAAGAGAGTCCGCAAGCGCGAGCTGGGCCGTCGCTGACATGCCGAGAACTTTGTTGAAACGCTGGTCCGCAGGGAGGCTCGTCAACTGCTGCACATCAAGATCGGCATAAAGCTGTTCCTCGCGCCGTCGTGCCTGTTGTTCATCCTCGGGCGTGAGTTTCGGGGCGGGAGCAGGCTTCACGCCTGCAGAATCATCCGCGGTCGCGTTTGCGCTCTGCGCTGCAATGCTTTGTGAAGGGGTCTCAACGGCCACGTTCCTGGCAAGGTCAGATGCCGAATTTGTATTCTTGCCAGCTTCCTGCAAACGTTCCTTTTTTTCCTGTCGTCGATCGATTTGCACTTGATACACCATCCGCAACGCTGCCTCGGACGGCATAGGACTCTTGCCCTTGATTACCTGATTGATTTCCTGGCCATCAGGAAAATCTTCGGCCAGCTCCTTCGCGTTCATCCGCAGCGTGCGGAACGGTTCCAGGCGCGCATTCAGAGCGCTGTCGTCGATTTTGTCGGGATGCAGTTGCAGATCGATCCACTTGTCGACACCGATCGCCATCACGCGCTGCACGTCCCCGGGACGCGGACCGAAAGTCAGGCGATTGAGCGCGTGCGAGGCACGCCGTTGATCGCTCATATGATTGCTGGCGCCAGCGGGCAGCCTGTCTTTGTCTTTGTCCTTATCTTTGTCCTTCTTATCAGCCAGCAACGGTGGGACACTACACGCGAGGCCGACGGAAAGAAGCAGAATGACGAATTTCACGCGGCCCACAACCATGAGGACTCCGGATCAAGGAAAGAGACAGCCCTCTTATTATCAACCCGGACGGGCGAAAAAGTTGCTGAGTCTCGTTACCGAGGATGCGGATCGTGAGCCGCTAAGAGCGGGAAGCCAGGATCTTCCGCTAGGTCAAATATATCTTCCCTCGCGACACCTTATGCTGCAGAGTTGCAGCCAACTGGTCGATGTCGCTTGGAGAAATGTTGACTGCCATGTGATCGGCCAGAAGCGGCGTTCGATTACTGCCGACGGCCTCGCGCCGTACCTGGATCAGGAGGGCTTGCACGACGTTGGGATCGTACTTTTGTGGAGCCATTCGGACCAAGTCACTCAGAGCATTTCCCAGAGAAAGTGATTCGCGATATGGACGCGTGCTGGTCATGGCGTCGAATGTGTCGGCGAGCGCCATAATCCGCACGGGCACGGGCAAGTCATCCCCCGCCAAAGCGTCCGGATATCCGGAACCGTCCGAACGCTCATGATGCCAGCGCACCGACTCGTGAATCTTCGGCCAGGGAAACTCGACGCTGCTGACGATCTGATGGCCCACCACAGTATGGTCCGCCATTTCACGGAACTCCTCGGGATTGAGCGCACTCGCTTTGCTGAACAGGCGGCGGTCGACAGCCACTTTGCCGATATCATGCAAATATCCTGCGCTACGCAGCGCCGCAACTTCTCCCGCCTCCACACCCATGGCTTCACCGATTGCAGCGGCATAGCGACCGACCCGCAGGGAATGGCCGTGAATGTTGACGTGCTTCACATCGATGGCAGTGGCGAATGCCTCAAGGGCGCTGTCATAGAAGCCATGCAGAGAGGCCATCAGCCGCAAGTTTTCGGTTACACGCTGGGCCAAGGTCTGCGTAAGCGCGTGGTTGTGTACGGCGAGTCCAATATAGCTGCAGAGCAGATCCGCGGCATCAAGTTCTGCCTTTAAGTAGGGCGCGTCGCCGGGACGCCGTCCCAGCGCAATGACTCCGACAAGCTTACCCACCGATTTGAGCGGAGCGATGCATTTGAAGAGCTCGGGAGCGACGTTGCCGTTGGAGCTGAGAAACACGGAACAGGTGGAAGCGTTGAGCACGATAGGTCCGCGCGCGGCAGTAAGCGCGTGAACATGTTTAGGAAGAAGCGGGATGAAGGCTGGTTCGGGCAGCATGGCAAAACCTTCGGCCGCCACCGACGAGAGCATGGTGGGCTTCTCGTTGAAAATGAAGAGCGCTCCCTCGCGCGCGCCTGCCGCTTGCATCACAGCGGACAGCATGAGGTGCGATGTGTCTGAAAACTCGCGCTCGGCCGTGAGCTCAGGTCCCAGTTCGGAGAGAGCTTCCACGGTGCGCAACAGCCTGCGGAAATTATTTGTCTCCACGGCCAAGTTGTCTGAGTATGCGTAAAGCAGTTGAGCAGATTGAGCGTAACATGCGGGCGTTCGGGCGGCGAGGCGGGTTGTTGGTTAGTTTGGTGCTTTTCGAATGAAGGACCAATAAGGCTACGAACCTATTCGCGCGCTGCTGGCGCGCTCAGAAATGTTCGCGCAGCTCCGCGAACCGGCCCACGATGAGCAAGCGCTGCGGCGGTGGAGCTGCATTCACTTCCTCATGCTCCAGAATCCAGGTATTTCCGTGAGGGACGAAAACCGCATGCAAACCCGCCGCCAACGCGGGATTGATGTCCGACTTCGGACTGTTGCCGACCATCCACGTAGAGTCGTGCGCGAGTTCGTATTTTTCGATCATTGTCCGGTAGGCGGAGGAATCTTTTTCGGCGACGATCTCAGTTGCCGCAAAGTATTCTTTCAATCCCGAGCGTTCGATCTTTCCCGTCTGCTCCGCAATTGCGCCCTTGGTCATCAGAATGAGATGGTGCCGCCCAGAAAGATACCGCAGAGTCTGGGGAACGTCAGGCAACATCTCGATCTTCTGATCGGCGATGGTATGGGCGAAACTATGGATCTGCGCGTGCAATTCGACCGTGACCGGCTCCACGCTGAGGCGCTCAAACGTATTGACCAGAGCGTGCGCGAAGCTGTGCAGGCCATAACCGTGCTGCACAATGCATTCGCGCTCCACATCGTTGAGCACTTCGCGCACCTGATCGGGAGAAAATTCGTGATGATTGAGGAAGGAAATAAAACGCGCGATGGCTCGCTCAAAGTAAATGTTGTTTTCCCAGAGCGTGTCGTCCGCGTCGATGAGAAGGGTCTGAGATGTGTGGGTTTTCTCAGCGGTACCGGTCAAATTTGCTCGCAGCTCCTTCGATGAAACTTTCTACGCGACCCAATCCACGCGCGCCACGGGCCCAATGATTCCCGCCTTATGCCCCATATCCAGCAGACGCGCAACGCCCTCGCGCCCCTCCGGCCCATAGTCGAGCGTGCGTTCGTTCACGTACATGCCAACGAACCGATCTGCGGTTGACGGGTCGAGATCGCGGGCAAACTGCATGGCGTAGGACAAGGCTTCTTCGCGATGGTCAAGCGCGTACTGAATGCTGTCGCGCAACGCGCCGTTGACCGCGGAAATCAGCTCCGGTCCGAGCGCGCGGCGTATTGCGTTGCCTCCCAGAGGCAGGGGCAGCCCGGTCATCTTCTGCCACCAGCGGCCCAGATCAACGATGCGGTGCAGGCCTGCTTTGTCGTAGGTCAACTGGCCTTCATGAATGATGAGTCCAGCTTCGTACTTGCCCTCGAGCACTTGCGGAATGATCTGGTCGAAAGGCACGACTTCGGTCTCCACTCCGGGCGCAAAAAGCTGCAGCGCAAGATATGCGGTCGTCAGCGTGCCCGGAACGGCAATGCGTTTTTCCTTAATCTCAGTCTGCGTGAACGGGCGCGGCGACACGATCATCGGCCCATACCCTTCGCCGACGCTGCCTCCGCACGACATGAGCGCATACAGATCCTGAATATAAGGATAGGCGTGAAAGGAAATCGCGGTCACATCGAAGATGCCCTCGCGAGCCTTCTGGTTCAGGGTCTCTATATCGCAAAGAGTGTGTGTAAAGCGCAGACCGGGGACGCGAACCTTGCTGGTGGCAAGGCCATAAAACATGAATGCATCGTCGGAATCCGGACTGTGAGCGATGGAAATCTCGCGCAGCTGTGACGACTGGCTGGCGCCAGAATGTTTTGTTTCTGCTGCTGACACGACTGTCATTTTGAACTCCAACCGCCTACGAATGACTCACCCTGCGACTTCAATGCTGCGCACCCCGGAAGCGCTGCCATTGCGCAGCGATTCCGGCAGCCATCATTACCTTAATTATTTCTGCGAACAGAAACCAGTAAAGCCCCCAGCGGAAAGCCTGCGCAAGCGAATGCGTCAGAACTGCGAGCCAAGCCAAACCTCCGGTAAAAAGTACGACTTCGCCGAGAAGTCCGCCGATTACGGCGCGAATAAAATCCTTTCGCCCATGTTCCATGACGTATCCCGCGACCCACGCAACCAGCGGATAGGACAAGAGAAATCCCGCCGTTGCCCCGTGGAGCAATTGCGCCAGTCCTCCAGCGCCAGTGGGATTGAACACGGGTAATCCCATTGCGCCTTCAGCCAGATAAAGCGCGAGAGCCGCAAATCCGCGCCGGCTGCCCAGCAGCAAACCGACCAGCAGCACACCAAAGTTCTGAACCGTCAGCGGCACCGGCGTAAACGGCAGAGGAATCGTGATACGCGCGCACAGTGCAACCAACAAACTGGCACCTATTACGAGGACGACTTGCCGAGTGGCGTGGAGAGAGGAAACGCCTTCCCGCGAACTGCTTAAGGTTTGCATTTTGTCCATGAAAGAGCCCCTGACAGCACCATGCGGGGTATCAGCGTTCAATCCTCGCCAGACTGATGCTCGCTCTCCTGGGCTGCGTGCGCGGCCCGCAGATGACGGCGCAAACGCATATACAAGGCGATGGCAACGCACACTACAACCAGCGTACTTACACCCAGGATCAGGAACCACCAGATCATCCGCACAGCCGACTAGGATAACAGATCGACAGGCGGTAAGGAGGCGTTCGCGAAGGACACACCGCGACGGTCCGGAATCACCATTTGATCGATGAGCAGCGTCCACTACGGGAACATGCGGGAAACAAAAGAGGCGGACGGATCGATCTTATTAACTTGCCTTCTGGGAGCTCATCTTCTCCCGCATCATCTCGACTCGCTTAAGCATGAACTTGAACCTTTCGCGGCCATACTTGGAGCTCATGATTACTTTCTCGATCGTGCTGAACATATGTGGATCACCGGACTTTTCCCGGAGGTCCTTCAAGAAAGGATGAACCTTCGCGAACACGATGAACATTTCTCCGCTTACTGCGGGCTGGAGGAATAAGTCCGCGTTCAAAACGCCGTGCAGCACGAACGACGCAGCCATGCTCCAGTAGCCCGTCACCTGGCGTAGCCAGTTATTCTCAGTCGTGCCCGCAGCAAAGGCTATTTTCATGAAATCGTCGGCGCTCCGCGGCCAGAATCCGGTGAACCACCAGTTGCGCGCCTTGCGCATTTCCGCTTCGCGACGCAGATCGTAGAGTTGGAGGATCAGTTGAGCATCGGCAGCGGTCGGTTTTTTCGGCATCAGTATCCTCGATCATTTACTGCGGATAAGTAACAACATCGGACGATCGGATCGACGGCAAGCGCGCTGACTAGTACCCCGGCCGCAAGAAAACTAGGCGCTGGTCGCGGCCGCCTCTGCGGGAGGTACCGCACGCTCGTAGTCGCATTCTTTATTCGGACAGGCAATGACCGGGCCAGCCTTCAAGAATTTCTCGACCAGATACTCGCTGCCGCAGCTCGGACATTTTTCTGGAATCGGTTTATGAGCCGAAGTGAACTTGCACTTGGGATAATTCCCGCACCCGTAGAAAGTATTGCCCTTGCGCGCACGCTTCTCAACCAGTTCGCCGTCTTTGCACTCGGGACATTTGACGCCGATAAAGTTCTGCTTCACGTATTTGCATTCCGGATATCCGCTGCAGGCCGTGAATTCCCCGAACCGACCATGGCGGATCATCATATTGCGTCCGCACTTCGGGCAAAGCTCGTCGAGCGGAATATCGGGAACTTTCTTGCCTTGGTCAAGCCGCCGGGTCGTCTTGCAATCGGGATAACCCGTGCAGGCCATGAACTGCCCGAAACGGCCGCGCTTGAGCACCATCACCCGACCGCAGTTCTCGCAATATTCTTCTTGCGTCGTCTCCTGCACGTCGGCCGAGTCAAGGTCGGGCAGGTTGATCGGATTCTCTTTCGTGAACGTACAAGTGTTCGGATCCTCTTTGTCGTAGGTACTGCAGGCGTAAAACGATCCGTGCCTGCCCCACTTGATCACCAGCGGCGCGCCACACTTCTCGCACTTCTCGTCCGTGGGCTTCTCCATCCGCTTGATGTTCTCCATATGCTTTTCGGCATATTTGAGATCCTTCGTAAATTTCTTGTAGAAGTCGGCGAGCGTGTCCGTCCACTTCTCCTTGCCCTCTTCGATCTCGTCGAGCTTTTCTTCCAGACCGGCGGTGTAGGCCACGTCGAAAATGTCGCGGAAGTTTTCCACCAGCAGATCGGTGACTACCAACCCGATCTCGGTGGGAGTAAACTTGCCGCCCAACTTCTGGACATACTGCCGCTCTTGAATCGTCGAGAGAATCGCCGAGTAAGTGGAAGGACGTCCAATGCCGCGTTCTTCCAGTTCCTTCACTAGCGATGCTTCGTTGTAGCGCGGAGGCGGCTCGGTGAAATGTTGCTCCGGCTTCAATTCCTTCAACGTAAGTTTCTGCCCCGCTTCGAGCGCCGGCAGTTTGTGTTTCAGTTCCTCGTCTTCTTCGTCCTTACCTTCTTTCGATTCTTCGTAGACCCGGAGGAAGCCGTCAAACTTCAATACTGATCCGGTCACGCGGAACCAGTAAACATCTCCCGATTTCGCCTTTGCGTCGATGTCAACCGTTGTCTGGTCAAAGACTGCGGGCATAATCTGCGACGCCACAAAGCGCTGCCAGATCAGCTTGTAGACCTTGAACTCATCTTCTTTTAAATACTGCTTCACCTGATCGGGATGGCGCATCGCCGAGGTCGGCCGAATGGCTTCGTGCGCCGCCTGCGCTTCCTTCTTCTCCTTATATGTATTCGGAGTTTCCGGCAGGTAGGCCGCGCCATATTCCTTGCCAACGTATTCGCGTACTTCCTGAATTGCCTCAGGCGCAACCCGAGTGGAGTCGGTACGCATGTAGGTGATCAGACCAACCTGGCCCTCTTCGCCCAGTTCCACGCCTTCATACAGCCGCTGCGCGATCATCATGGTGCGTTTTACGCTGAAGCGCAGTTTGCGGGAAGAGTCCTGCTGTAACTTGCTGGTGGTGAAAGGAGGCGCGGCATTGCGGCGGCGCTCCTTTTTATCGACCGAGCGGACTAGCCAGTTGGCTTGCTCAAGCGCAACGCGGATTTTTTCCGCGTCCTCGCCGTTGGTGACCTCAATCTTTTCTTCACCCTTACCCAAGAAACGAGCGTCGAATGCGGGCGGCTTATTAGCGGCGAGATGCGCATCGATTGTCCAGTATTCTTTCTTCTCGAAGGCTTTGATTTCACGTTCGCGCTCGACTATCAACCGCAGTGCAACCGTCTGCACACGCCCGGCAGAAAGCCCACGGCGGACTTTATCCCACAACAGCGGCGAAACCTGGTAGCCGACCAGCCGGTCAAGCACGCGCCTCGCCTGCTGCGCGTCTACGAGGTTCTGGTCGATTGCGCGGGGATGTTCGAAGGCCGCCTGCACGGCACGTTTAGTAATTTCGTTAAAAGTAACGCGCTGAATGCGGGGAACGGCGCCCGCTTCTTCTTTTTTCTTCTTCTTACTTTTCTTGGCGTGGCCGTTGGTGTCGAGCTCGAACGCAAGATGAGCCGCGATTGCTTCGCCTTCACGGTCCGGGTCAGGCGCCAGATAGATCGCATCCATCGGACCCGCCAGTTTCTTCAGCCGCGCCAGGACTTTCTCTTTCCCCGGGATCACGACATAATCGGTCTCAAACTCGTTGCTGGTATCCACACCCAAGGTGCTCTTAGGCAGATCCTTCACGTGGCCGAGCGAGGCCTCGACAGTAAATCCCTTTCCCAGATATTTCTGGATGGTTTTCGCCTTAGCCGGCGATTCGACAATGACTAAACTTTTTACCAATGGATCCTCGGTTCGTAAGAATTCGTCTCGAAGCTAGCACGAATTGGATGAATACAACAAGTTACGGGTGAAAGCTCCTAGCTCTTAGCCTTTCGCTCCTAGCCCGAAATGCCTAGGCTCCGCCGGCATCCCTGAGCTTCCCGAGAGCGCCGGCAACATGCGGATGATTCCACCGATGTCCGCATTGACACATCGTATTCGGCCGCCTGCATAAGACTCAGGTTTCTAGCTAACAGAAACGGGGAGGACATTTCTGGCTCCCGATCCCCTCGCGATCTGAACAAAGCGCGCCATCCCGCCATCGGAATCGCCGGCCGCCACCTCTGCCAGTTCGCTGCAATCGAAGCAGATGAACGGCGGGCTTGGCTGGTCAGTCCATATCGCTCTTCCTTGGGAAATAGAAGCGTGAGTCTTATAAACCGCCAACGTGAGTTTGTGAGCCTTCTCCCAAACCACCAGATTTTATAATCTCTCATTGCCCTCCAACCAAAGCTCGTACCCGAAGGGGTCCGAAGCTAACAGCTACAGGCCAGGAGCTAAAAGCTTTTTGCAAAATTCTTCCCCGGCGTCTGCCTTACTTTGCCGGTCAGCTCCGGCTCGAAAAGCGCGGCGAAGATCCCTGAAGACGACATTTCGTTCTCCAGACGCTCCACCAGGTCATCGATGTGAGTGGCCTCGTCGGCTTTCAGGAGGCTGAGGATGCGCTTCTCATGCAGAGCAAGCGCCTAGTCCGGAAATAGAGATGCGGAAGACGCATCGCCGGATTCAGGCGGAGCTGGAGGAGTGAGCGTGAGCTGGACTTCCGCCGGCAGATCCTGCCATACATCTACCCACGTAGCGGCCAGCTTTGCGCCTTGCTTGATCAGCGTATTCGGGCCCCAGGAATTCCAGTTTGTAACGTTGCCGGGCACGGCGAAAACATCACGGTTTTGCTCCAGCGTACAACCCGCCGTGATCCGTGTTCCCGAATATTCCGCAGCCTCAACCACCGGAACACCAACCGACATGCCACTCAATATCCGATTACGGATGGGAAAGTTCTGCGGCGCAGCGAATGCTCCCAGGCAGAATTCGGAAATGAGAGCTCCCCCCAAGCGCCAGAATCTGCTCCGACAAACGCGAATTTTCTTTCGGATAAATTATGTCAACCTGTCCCAAAATACCGCAAACGTTTTGCCTTTGTCCGCGATCGCCCCGCGATGACTGGCAGTGTCGACGCCGCGCGCCATGCCGCTGATGATCAGCAACCCTTGACGGTCAGATCGCAGGCCAACCATTCGGCCACCCCGTGTCCGCAAGGCGGGGGCTGGCGCGTGCCCACCATCGCAATGCCTGGCTGCGTCAGCACTTCGGGGTTGCCGCGAACGTAGGGGGCTAATGACGGATCGTAAATTTCCTTCAACCGCGAGGGGAACAAGCATCTTCAGGCCAGAGCACCGTCACTCCAGCGGCGGACGCCCGCGCCAGTTCCGCCGGTTTCCCGGTAGCCACCGATTGCTCCGAAACAGCTTGAATCCCTGTGCTTTCCAGTTCGGTGAGTGACGCGTGGAAAACTGCTTCGCGCTGCCGAAATGTTCGATTAATTTCCTTGCCTTCGTGGGACCCAGACCGGAAGTCAGCAACAGGGCGAGCCATTCGATATGAGTTGCGGGGGCCACGCCGTTTGGCAGGTTCTATGCTCCCAAATCGTCATCTGGACTGGGCGGACTGTAGTCATTCCCGGAATGCGCCGTCAAGGTAGACGTCACAAAGGTGGTCAAAAAACAGTCTGCTAAAATCAAAAGAGGAATGAGACGTCTACGCATCTCTGCGATTTCCTACCTCAACACCGCGCCCCTGATGTGGGATTTCGAACACGGCGACAGCGGGCGCGAGTTCGATATTTCTTACACTCTTCCTTCGGCGTGCGCTCGCGCCTTGAAGGCTGGGACCGCCGATGTTGGAATCATCCCGGCAGCCGCTTACGCGCAGATTCCTGGACTGGCGGTTCTCCCTGGGGTTGCGATTGCCTCGCTCCAGCCCGTCCGTTCCATCCTGCTGGTCAGCCGAGTGCCGCTCCACAAGGTTCGCACAGTGGCCCTGGATACTTCTTCCATGACGTCGGTGGCGCTTCTAAAAATCCTATTCGAAAAATGGCTGGGCGGCGGTAGGACGTTTACTCCCATGGCCCCCGATATCGAGTCCATGCTCGCGGCGCAGGATGCCGGATTACTGATCGGAGATCCAGCGCTTCAGATCAACCGCTCGCGATATTTCACGCTCGACTTGGCTGAAGAATGGATTCACCGTACCGGCAAGCCTTTCGTCTTTGCTTTCTGGGCAGTACGCCGGGAGTCCGTGCGCGAACTCGCGCCTTCACTGGACTTGGCGACCGTGTTTCAACAATCGCGCGATCACGGACTCGAAACTGCGAGCCTCGATCAGATCACCCGGGACTGGGTGCCACGGCTGGGCCTCAAAGAATCCGACGTACGTTCCTACCTTAGCGAAAGTATCTATTACTACCTGGACGCATCCTGCCTGGAAGGCTTGCAACTCTTCTATCGCTATGCCGCCGAGCTCCGAGTCTTACCCGCAGCGCCGGAAATAGATTTTCTCGGTGCCGCGGAGGCCTGCATAGCGTAATTCGGAACGTAACTGTACACTCCTACAACCTGAATGCTTGTCCATCTTCATCCCTTTCTAGCAATGACTGTATGGCGGCATCTGCGCCGTATGGGCGGGCCGGGATTGGTCCTGTTAGGGGTCGCCGACAACTCGGTAATTCCTCTGACCGGCAGTATGGACGTTCTAACCATATGGCTGGCGGCTCGCCACCTTCATCCCTGGCCTTACTACGCCGCGATGGCGACACTGGGCGCGGTCATCGGCGGCTACATCACTTATGCTCTGGCGCGCAAGGGCGGCAAAGAAACAATGGAGCGCAAGCTCTCGAAGAAACGGGCGCGGAAAGTTTCCACAACGTTTGGGCGGTGGGGATTTGGCGCGGTTGCGATTCCCGCACTGCTGCCTCCGCCTTTTCCTTTCGTACCCTTTCTAGTGGCAGCTGGAGCCATGCAGTATTCGCGGGCGAAGTTTCTGGGAGCCTTAACGCTGGGTCGAGGCATTCGTTACTCCATAGCGGCCTTCCTGGGTTTTCACTACGGTGATCACATTCTGCGTTTCTTTTCTCACTACTACAAACCAGCCATGGCCATTCTCATCGGATTGGCGGTCATCGGTGCCGTGCTGTCGATCATTCAATACCTGAGAATGAGAAAGAAGTAGGCCCTACCCCAAAAGCATTCTGGACTTGGAGGCGGCTGCTATCCTCCGTTAGAATTGAATTGCAGCCATGTCTCTCACCAAACAGCAAGCCTTGGAGATGTTCGAGTCCGATGACCTGATCGGCATTGGGATAGAAGCCGACGCGGTGCGGCGCAAGCTTCACCCCGAGGGCACGGTCACCTACATCATCGACCGCAACATTAATTACACCAACTTCTGCACCGAATATTGCACTTTCTGCGCCTTCTATCGCCCGCTGAAAGGTCCGGCCGCGAAAGAGGGTTACATCCTCGAGTTCGACACCATCTACGAAAAGATTCGCGAGACTGTAGAACTGGGCGGCACCGGAGTGTTAATGCAAGGCGGCCTGCATCCCGACCTCAAAATCGATTGGCACGAAAAAATGCTGCGCGGGATTAAAGATCGCTTTCCGCAAGTGCATCTCCATTGCTACTCCGCTTCCGAGATTATCGCGATCGCCGAGTACAGCGGCCTCAGCATTCGCGACACAATTCTCCGCCTGCGCGACGCTGGGCTCGATTCCATTCCCGGCGGCGGCGCCGAAATTCTCGACGATGAAGTGCGCTACAAAATTGCGCGCCTCAAATGCCTGACCAACGACTGGATCAATGTTCATCGCACCGCCCACCAGATCGGGATGCGCACCACCGCAACCATGATGTTTGGCGTAGGCGAGAACTACGAAAACCGCGTTAACCACTTGCAGGAACTTTACGATCTGCAGGAAGAAACCGGCGGCTTCACCGCCTTCATCCCCTGGAGCTTCCAGCCGCACAACACCGCTCTCGGCGGCCGTCACTGGGACGAAGCGACTGCGGTGGAATATCTGAAGGTGCTGGCCATCTCGCGCCTGTATCTCTCGAACTTCCTGAATGTGCAATCGAGTTGGGTCACACAAGGACTCAAAGTCTGCCAGATGGGATTGCGCTTCGGCGGCAACGACGTCGGCTCGGTGATGCTTGAAGAGAATGTAGTCCGCGCCGCCGGCGTCAACAATTGCACCACCGAAGAAGAACTCCGCCGCATCATCCGCGACGCCGGCTTCCGGCCCGCGCAGCGAGATACGCTGTATCGGCAGTACTTCCTGAATTAAAGTTCGTGGGGGCACGGCCATGTGGGAACCGCCGTCCTCGGCTGTGCGCGGAACAAGCGCCGCCGCCGCTCGGGTGGAGCGGACACTCCTGTCCGCTGCCTTTGACTTGCTGTTGATTTTCCGCGAACCGGGAAGGGCACGACTGCGGTCGTACCCAAGGGCGATCAGAATAGATCGCGACGCTGGCTTCCGCCCTGCCCGGCGGGATACGCCCTTCAGACAGTACTTCCTGGAATTAAATAGCTCTCTTCTGGGCCGACTCGCCTCTGCACCCAGCAAGATTTCTGCAAGCATTTCCCGGACCTACTGGCGGTAGTTTACTGGGGAGCGCTCGAGTAAGAGTCCAAGCATCGCCGCTAAGTCATTCCCAACACAATAGTTATTACTCGGGAGATCCTTGCCGATCGGGCACGAACCGGCTGATCATGATCTTGCAAAAAAGGGCTGCTGCCTGCGGAACCAATCGTTCAGGTTTGGGTTTACAATCTAAGAAAGTTCCCGCCGGGTCGTACGTCACCTGACGGCGGCTAGGAACAAGGGTTTTGCCTTGGGCCTAGCCTACGTGAGCCACTGAGAGGGATGGCCCTATATGTACACCCCTGCATTGAGAAGTGCTTTCTCCGACCTGTTGCCATGTTCAAACCGATGGCGGACGCCGAGGCCTCTGATCGCACTGGCGATATCATTATTTTTGTTTTTCTTGCCTACTTTATTCGCGCAGCAGGAGCCGGACAACGGACAGTACGCACCGGATCGATACGGCGACCAGCAATCGGGCGACGAACGTCCAGGCTACGCGCAGCGGCAACCCAATGATCAACCATCTTATCCGCAACAGTCTTATCCGGAACAGCCGTACTCCGACAGCCAGATGGATTCGCAGCAGGGTTACCGCCAAGTGCAGCCGCTCGGTGCGCAGGAACTTGAGCAGTTAGTGGCGCCCATCGCACTCTATCCGGACACGCTGGTGGCACAGGTGCTGACCGCCTCCACATATCCCCAGCAGATAGCGGATGCCGACCGTTGGCGCCGGGCGCAACGCTATGCTTCCTCCGAGCAGATTGCCGCAGGAGCGGACGCGCAACCCTGGGATCCGAGCGTGAAGGCGCTGACGGCATTCCCACAAGTGCTGGCACAGATGGATTACAACCTGCAGTGGGCTACTGAGTTGGGCAACGCCTACTACAACCAGCCGCAGGACTTGCTTGAGGCGGTACAGGTGATGCGCCAGCGCGCGCAGGAGGCGGGGAATCTCCAGAGCACTCCGCAGCAGGCGGTGAACTACGATCAGGGAAACATCGAGCTGGCACCGGTCAATCCGCAGATGGTGTATGTGCCGGAATATAACCCTTGGGGAGTCTACGGGCAGCCAGTCTCGCCTTATCCGGGGTTTTCACTGCTTGGAGCGCTGGGGTCGTTTGTCGACTCATCTTTAGGCTCTTCTTTTGGTTCAGGGGCCGTGCGATTTGGCTTGGGAATCGCAATGACAGCTTTCAGTCACACGCCTTTCGGGTTGCTGGCATGGGGGCTGGACTGGCTGACTCAATCCGTGCTCTTTCATGGTTCGAACTACTATTCGCACAGCAACACAGTGGCTGACTGGGGCTTGCGGAACGGCGGGCGACGGGGCTTTTCGCGAGGCAGAGAGATGGCCGGCCAATCGAATCGATCCTATGGAAGGCAAGGCTATGGACGAAGGAACAGCCAATACGGCGGGACTCGCTCCCAGGGATTTTCCCGGACGCCAGACCGTGATGTCTATGCGAGGAACGGGCAGGCAGAAAGATATGGTCGAGGCTACCAGCCATCCAGAATTGGCTATGCTCGTTCCTCACGAGGCGCCTACAACAACCTCCGGCCAGCGGTTAGCAGGCCGCAGCAGTACGGGCGCTCAGGCTATGGGTCCGCTTCCTACAACAGGTCCGAGGGCAGCTATGGCGGCAGAACCGGACTAGGCTACGGCAATTCGATGAGGGCTTATAGCAACCCAGGCACGAGCCTTCAGCGCCGGGATTTCGGGCAGCGGTCTTCGAGAAGCTTTAAAAGTAACGGTTTTGCGGAGGCGCCGGGCAAGCAGGCGCATTCCGGCGGCTTCCATTTTGGCGGCGGGCACGCGCCAAAGAACTCCGGTGGCGGGAAGAGCTTCAGCCATGGTCACTCCAGCGGAAGAGGTCATTTCGGCGGCCATTCGGGCGGAGGGGGACATTCGGGTGGCGGTCATTCCGGCGGACACTCGGGCGGAAAACATCACCACTAAACGGAAGCGAAGTCGGTGAGAGAAGCAAGTCTCGAAGTTGCGAGGGCTCGTTGAGTCCACTCGCGCATATATGCAAAGCATCATCTCTGTGTTGAGGGAACGGGCTATGGCTCCGACTAGGAGCGTGCCACTGATTGCCCGATTCCCAGCTAACGTGATCAAGGTTCAAACCGTCAGGGTCCACTCCCCCTGGGTAAATTGACGCCCTCCAAGAGCGGATCGGCAGTTTTTTCTCTTTGGGTAGCGGACCGGCGGCGGATAGAATGAGGTGAGTCATAGGCTGACCGATCCTCACGGTCGGCATCTGTATACGCTCCACAAGATTCCGAAACTGCGTCAAAGGTCGAAATGAAAGACAAACTCATCGACCGGCCTGAGCTGAAGTCCGTCTTTGATTGTTTATTGCTGATTGTATTGGTCGCCGGTGCAACTTTCGCGCAGGATAATTCTTCGGCCGTTTTTTCCTCGCAAACTTTCTCGCCACCGTATTCTCCATCGACGCATTCCAACCACGCCATTCTGCAGGGAATCGTCACCAAAGATTCGGGCAGCGAGCCGTTGAAGAAGGCGCTGATCGAGCTCATTGCTGATAGTCAGAACGATGGTCGAAACTATACCGCTCTCAGCGGCGCTGATGGAAGCTTTCGCATTGAAGACGTCGTACCCGGACGCTATCGCTTGTTCGCGGAGCGTAGCGGCTACCAGGAGATCGACAAGCACCGTCTTCGGAGCGCAGGCCGCGTGCTCACGTTGACTGCAGGCCAGGAAGTAAGCGATCTCACAATCCGTCTGCAAGCCGCAGCGGTGGTCGAAGGCCGGGTCTGCGATGAGGACGGAGATCCCATGCCGGAGGCGCAAGTTGCTGTGCTGCGCCAAACTTTTGTTGCCGGCCACAGTCACTGGGAGCAGGTTGGAGCAGAGCGCACCAATGATCTTGGCCTGTACCGCATCTCCGGTCTCGCCGCGGGTAACTACTTTGTCTCGGTGACGCCACCGCCCGATTTCAGAAGTCTGATTGAAACCACAGGCAATACCCCCGAGGTTGCGCCGCACAGCGGAGCAGCCTCGAACCAGCCTGCAGCTGTGGCCTACCAAACCACCTACTACCCTGGTGCCAGAGACCGCGGGCAAGCCACATCAATCCAGTTGCGCGCCGGTGATGAGTTCCCGGCCAATTTCTCGCTGACGCCAAGTCCCAGCCTGAGCATCCGAGGCTCGGTGGCCAATCTGCCTGAGGGCGCTACGGCGGCGATCATGCTGCAGTCCAAAGATTTGAATCTGGTGCTGAACGGCGCGGAGATGCACAAAGATGGCAGCTTCGAAATTCGCGGCGTTTCGCCCGGAGAATACACAATTGTAGCCACGGTGGATAATGTAAAGGTGCCCATGATGGCGCGCCAGTCGCTGCAACTTGCCGAGAGCATGGAGGGTCTGCGGCTATCGCCTCAACCCGGCGGTACAATTCAGGGCCGCCTGCGAATGGAAGCGAAGGGTAACGGCAGGTCCGATCCTGCTCAAGTTTTGCTTCTACTACGCTCCAGCGATGGCGATGAATCGGTCGGCGTAAGCATGGGAATCGGTTTCTCCACCTTGACCAAGGTCAGGGGCGATGGCAGCTTTGAGTGGAAGGATGTTCCACCGGGACTGTATTCGGTTCAAGTTTCCCCCACCAGCGAGATGCCGAATTGGTTTCTGAAATCCGTAACCGCTGGAGGTCGCGACGTACTGGATTCCGGTTTTAGCGTGAACGGCGGAGCTACGACTCTTGATCTGGTGGCGAGCGCCAACGGTGCCGTTGCCGAAGGCGTGGCCAGCAATCAGAACGGTGGACCCGTCGCCGACGCGGTGGTTGTCGCCGTACCCGAGGCACACTTACGCGGTCATCCCGAGCGTTACCGCAAGACGGTCACGGATCAAAGCGGACGCTTCGCCTTAGGCGGACTCCCGCCCGGCGACTACACATTGATTGCCTGGGAAAGTGTGGACGGCGAAGCGTACTACAATCCTGAGTTCTTAAAGACCTATGAAGGTCAGGGAAAAGCGCTGCACTTGGACGAAGGGCGCCATGTGAGCGTGCAGCTCAAGACCATTCCTGAGGTTGATGACCGCCCCTCGTTATGACCAGCCCTGTTTGTGTCAATTTGTCATGTCAGTTTCCGCGCGGTTTGCGGTTAAGCTTATAGGCTATGAAATTCGTGCTGACTTCCCTTCTGCTGCTGGCCGGCATCTTCGGCGTCGCTTTTGTTCGAGCCGAGGACACTCCCGCGAACGCCTTGCTGGTGCTCGCCAAGCACGACAATACGCTCGCCATCGTTGATCCCTCAAGTTTGAAAGTGCTCTCGCGGATACCGGTGGGGAGCGATCCCCACGAAGTGATTGCATCCGCTGACGGCAAGACAGCCTATGTTTCCAACTACGGATTCGGGGCCTATCACACACTTGCGGTCGTAGACCTGATCGCGCAAAAGGCATTGCCTTCCATCGATCTCGGAGCGCTGCGCGGCCCGCATGGATTGGCTTTCGCTGGCGGCAAAGTATGGTTCACCGCCGAGGCTGCCAAGGCAATTGGCAGCTATGACCCCGCAACCAAGAGCGTCGATTGGATCCTGGGAACCGGCCAAAACAGGACTCACATGATCTATGTCTCGCCGGATACGAAACTGATTGTCACTTCCAACGTCAATGCAGGGACGGTGAGCATCATTGAAAAAACCATCGGATCCCAAGCCGGTCAGCCGGGCCACCTCGAAGCGGACTGGAATGAAACCGTGGTTCCAGTTGGCAAGGGTGCCGAAGGATTTGACGTTTCTCCGGACGGCAAAGAAATCTGGGCGGCGAATGCTGGCGATGGAACGGTCTCCGTTATCGATGTTGCGAGCAAGCACGTGACTCAAACTCTAGCGGCGGATGTAAGCAGCGCGAACCGGCTGAAGTTCACGCTCGACGGAAAGCTTGCGCTGATCTCGATGTTGCGCGGTGCTTACGTGACAGTCATCGATGTCGGGACCAAGAAGACGATTAAGCAAATTGCCGTGGGGCACGGCGCGGCCGGCATGGTTATGCAACCGGACGGTGAGAGAGCCTTCATCGCGTGCACTCCTGACAATTTTGTTGCAGTCATCGATTTGCATTCGATGGAAGTGGTGGGCCGCATTCAAGCTGGCCAATCTCCTGATGGCCTGGCTTGGGTAACGCGGCGTACGCAGCAGTCAAGGATGGCGACCACCATACCGAGCTCAAAATGATACGCAATGCAGATCAAAAGCAGACTTGAAATAACGTTATTGCGCCCTAGGGTGCTTTGAGCGCCGAAATATTTACATGCGGAACCTACACGGAACCATCGGCTGGTCGAAATACGGTCCGGAATCTGGACGCACTAGCATTCTGAAAACACGGTCTTTTCGCCCATTTCCACAGATCTGCGAGGAACTGGCCTAAGAATTGCATTAACCCCCTCGCGTATTCGGAGGTGCCTTATGTCCGCTGCGGGCGACGCAGAATTTTTTCAGATGCTGAAGAAGGATATTGATTATTTCACGCGAGCGATTCAGCGTTTCGAAGATTTAATTCCAGCCGTGTGTGCGCCCGTCCAGGACCAATGGCGCTTACAAGCCCAGGCTCGCAAGAACTTTGCGCTGGAACTTGAGATTCTCCTGGATAAGGCCGAGCGCTGCCTCGACCCTTCGCTGTAAAAGGCCAACAGCGATAAAGATATAAGATTGAGAGAAAGACGATAAAGCTAAAAACGTTAAAAAAGACAAAGCGCCTTAGACTTTTTTCAGCCTCGAACTTCGGACTTTTATTGTTTCCCTACACGCCCCATTTTTCGAGGCGAGTCGTAGCGACGCGATTCCGGTAGAATAAGGGTTTCGACCGAACCTCTTGCCCACTTCGGATCCCAACCTGTTTCTTTCGGCGCTCGCCATGTACGCCGGTCCTCGCGGCATTGGTGCGTATCTTCGCCAGCATTTGCTGGATAGAACATTTCAAGGCCTCTACCACACCGATTCATTTGATCGAGCGCTGCTGATCCCGTATTTTATTGTCCTGGTTTTACTGGCTGGGTACGGAATGCACCGTTACATTCTGGTTTACCTGTACTACAAACACAAGAAAAACCGGACTACGGATCCTGCGGCCTACTTCGAACGGTTGCCGCGAGTCACGGTGCAGCTACCAACCTTTAACGAACAGTATGTGGTAGAGCGGTTGCTGGATTCGATCTGTAAGTTGAAATACCCCCAGGAGAAGCTCGACATCCAGGTGCTCGACGACTCTACCGACGAAACAGTCGACGTGGCGCGAAACCTGGTCGAACGGTACGCCGCGCTGGGCAATCCGATTAGCTACCATCACCGCGTCAATCGCGAAGGCTTCAAAGCTGGTGCGCTGGCAGAAGGCCTGAAAACGGCAAAGGGGGAATTCATTGCCATCTTTGACGCCGACTTCACTCCTCCGGAAGACTTCCTGCTGCGCACGATCCATCACTTTACCGATTCGAAGATTGGCATGGTGCAAACGCGCTGGACGCATATCAATCGCAACTATTCCTTCCTCACGCAGGTGGAAGCCATCCTGCTTGACGGTCACTTCGTGCTGGAACACTCGGGCCGCGCGCGTAGTGGAGTCTTCTTCAATTTCAATGGAACTGCCGGAGTTTGGCGGCGGGCGGCGATCGATGAAGCCGGCGGCTGGCAGCACGACACGCTCACCGAAGACACCGACCTTTCCTACCGCGCCCAACTCAACGGATGGAGGTTTATCTATCTGCAGGACGTCGAATGCCCGGCAGAATTGCCCGTTGAGATGACCGCCTTCAAAACTCAGCAGGCGCGCTGGGCCAAGGGACTGATTCAGACCGGAAAGAAAATCCTGCCGCGCGTGTTGCGCAGCGACGCTCCGCTGCATACTAAGATTGAAGCCTGGTATCACCTGACCGCGAACCTTAGCTATCCGCTGATGATCGTGCTCTCGGTGCTGATGTTGCCGGCAATGATCATCCGCTTCTATCAGGGATGGTTCCAGATTCTCTTCATCGATCTGCCGCTCTTTCTTGCTTCCACCTTTTCTATTTCAAGTTTCTATCTGGTTTCGCAGCGCGAACTTTTTCCCCGAACCTGGCAGCGCGCTCTTCTATATCTGCCGTTGCTGATGGCGCTGGGCGTCGGATTGACGATCACCAATACCAAGGCCGTGATCGAGGCGCTCATCGGAAAAGAGAGTGCTTTTGCTCGCACACCCAAATACAACGTCGAATCCAAGAAAGACAAGGTAGGCGCTACCAAATACCGCAGGCGGCTGGGATGGGTGCCATGGGTCGAACTGCTGATCGGCAGCTACTTCGCGCTCACGGTGTACTATGCCGTCGAGATTGAGAACTACTTTACGATTCCATTTCTTCTGCTCTTCGTGCTTGGCTACTGGTGCACCGGACTAATGTCCCTGTTGCAGGGACGATTCTCGGGCGTCGCGCTGAGCACGGAATCCCACACGAAGCCATTTCCCGTGGGAGTGTAGACGGCACAAGCCCCCATCGTGGGCCTCGACCGGCTCCGCTGCGCCGAAACGCCGGCGCTAATCTCACAATCGTGTAACTCTGTGCCTTTCTTTCGCTGCGCCGCTCGTTTACAATCCACTCGCCAAAAGTTTCTCATTCGCCCTTGCATGCTGGAATGAACTTCGCGGCACGTAAGTTCGCGGTTCGAAGGAGGCTCCGATGCTCCGCTTTCGCAAGCTGAATTCTTTTCTTGGGCTGGGCCTGTTGGTCACTTCCCTGCTTAGTTGCGGGACTCATGATTCCAACGAATACTTCGTATTCGTAGCGGCCAATCTGCAAGTTCCTTATTGGCAGGCTGCGGGCGCCGGTTTCGCCAAGGCCGGTAAACAATTCAAGGTACGCACAGATTTTGTGGGTCCGAACAACTACGACGCCAAGGCCGAGCGTGACGCCATCGATCAGGCAGTCCAGCAAAAAGCTACTGGAATTTTGCTCGGCGTGACCGATCCGGCATTTCTGAAGGACAGCGTCGACAAGGCCATTGCCGCTGGAATTCCGGTGATCACCGTGGATTCCGACGCTCCCGCGAGCAAGCGACTTTTCTTTATCGGCACCAATAACTATCAGGTGGGTATCACCGGAGGCCTCCGCCTGGCCCAGGAATTGAAAGGCAAAGGCAACGTCGTTGTATTCACCATGCCCGACCAACACAACATGCAGGACCGCCTGCACGGCTATCGCGATGCACTGGAGCGCACGCCCGGCATCAAGATCGCGCGCGTGGTCGATATCCAGGGCGACCCCCGCATAGCCTTCGACACCACCACGCAGATTATCGGCAAAGAGAAAGATCAAGTGGATGCCTTTGTCTGTTTGGAGGCGCAATCGGGGAAGGAGGTCGCCGGTGTCCTCAGCAGTTACCACGTCACCGGCAAGTTTGTGATGGCCATGGACACCGATCCCGAAACACTGGATTGGATCCAGAAGGGTGGCATCTTGGCCACCATTGCGCAGAAGCCCTATACCATGGCATTTGTCGGTATGCAGATGCTCGACAACCTGTATCATCAGAAACCGCCGTCGCTCGAGACGGACTGGTCGAAGGACAGCTTTGCGCCGATTCCATCTTTCGTGGATACTGGTTCTGCCCTCATCGACAAGAGCAACGTTGATTCTTTCCTGCAGGCAAAGCAGAGTGCGACCAGTCCCAAATAGTGGAAGATCACTCTCCTGTCGAGGCGGGACCACTCGTTGGCGCTTAAACTGCCGGGACGGGTGCATTCTCGTAAAATCGGATGGATTGTACGATGCGAAAGCTCAGGCTCTCATCTTTCCTGGCAAGTATCCTGGCTAGCATTTTTCTGCTCACGGTTGATCCGAGCGTCGCACTTGACCGGCAGCCCAGCGCCGACTATCACGCCCGCCGCGAAGCCTTAGCCAGGAAAGTCGGAGGCCTGGTGGTTCTGTTCGCGCCCATGGAGAGCGAAGGCCCTAACGATCTTTATGGCTTCCGCCAGGAAGACAATTTTTATTATCTTTCGGGCTTGAGCGAGCCTGGCATCGCCCTACTGATCGCTCCGGCTGTCGAAGGCACCTCCGATAAGCCCGCGCAACCCTACACCGAGATTCTGTTTCTTCCTCCGCGCAATCTGACGCAGGAAAAGTGGACCGGGCCCAAGCTCGGCCCGGAAAATCCCGAGGCATCCAAGGTCACCGGCTTTGACCATGTCCAAGACATGGCGAAACTACCGGAAGACGTTATGAAGTTGAGCACGGGCACACGTCCAGTTGTTTACACGGACGTCGCTTCGCATGATCAGAGTTCGGCAAGCGCCGAACCGCTGGAGTTTATGAAGGAGGTTAATTCGTTCCTGAGTTTTCACGACGTTAAGCCGATGATCGATTCGCTGCGCACCTATAAGGACGCAGGAGAAATTGCGCTCATCCGCAAAGCGGTTGATGCGTCCGTGGCTGCACACTTCGCGGCATTCAAAACAGTGAAGCCGAATGT
>Ga0209330_1000253_pt1 | contig 26221 bp, 24 predicted proteins | sample JacPinW_OM2H0_O3_FD_187969 | JGI IMG/M metagenome (GOLD analysis project Ga0209330, IMG submission 187969) | Forest soil microbial communities from Algoma, Ontario, Canada - Jack Pine, Ontario site 1_JW_OM2H0_O3 (SPAdes) (version 2) | ecosystem: Environmental > Terrestrial > Soil > Boreal...
GGCGGGGCGAGATGGTCATCTGTAAATCGCCGAAAGAACTCGAGAAGATGTACCAGGCCGGGCAGATCGTCTGGGGTGCGCTCGAAAAAATGCGCGCCATTGTACGGCCGGGGATCTCGACCAAAGAACTGGACGAGTTCGCCGAAGCTTTTACCGCGGAGCATCATGCGCGGCCGGCCTTCAAAGGGTATCGCGGATATCCGGGTTCAGTGTGCACTTCGATTAATCAGGAAGTGGTGCACGGCATTCCTTCGCCGACGCGGAAAGTGCGCGAAGGGGACATTTTGTCGATGGATTTCGGCGTGGAACTGGATGGTTATTTTGCGGATGCGGCCCTGACGGTTCCGGTTGGCAAAGTTGCTCCGGAACGCCAGAAGCTGCTGCGGGTGACGCGCGAATCCCTCGAACAGGGAATCGAGAAGATCCGGCCGGGGAATCGCCTGGGAGACGTTTCGTCCGCAGTGCAACAGTGGGTGGAAAAGAACGGCTTTTCAGTTGTTCGCGAGTTCGTTGGCCACGGGATCGGAACGAAGATGCACGAGGACCCGCAGGTTCCGAATTATGGCTCAGCGGGACAGGGAGCCAGGCTTCAAGAAGGCATGGTCCTTGCCATCGAACCGATGGTGAACACAGGCGGCCCGGGCGTGCGAATTCTGGAAGATGAATGGACCGCGGTCACAACGGATGGCAGCGATTCAGCGCATTTTGAGCATACTGTCGCGGTCACAGCCAAGGGGCCTTGGATTTTGACGCGGCCGCGCGAAGCCAACGGCCCGTGTTGGTAACGCAGGCAGACATTCTATCGAGTTTGAAATAGGAGCACATGATTAGAAGGCCAGAGCCGGAAAAAAAGAAGTCGAATGAAGGTAGCGGGAAAGAAGACGCCATCGAAGTAATGGCCACTGTCGTCGAGCCGCTTCCTAACGCCATGTTCCGTGTGGAACTTGAGAACAAGCATCAGGTGCTGGCCCACATTTCTGGAAAGATGCGCAAGAATTTTATCCGCATCCTGCCCGGAGATCGCGTCGCGGTCGAGCTTTCACCATACGATCTGACGCGCGGCCGGATCGTGTACCGATATAAGTAAGAAGTATCGAAACGCAAAAAGGAACCGAAAATGAAAGTCAGGGCCTCCGTAAAGAAAATCTGTATGAAGTGCAAAGTCGTCCATCGGCGCGGCGTGGTGCGCGTGATCTGCGTAAACGCGAAGCACCGCCAGCGCCAGGGCTAGGAACAGGGAGAACACGAAATGGCTCGCATTGCAGGTGTTGATTTACCGCCGAACAAGAGATTGTGGGTTGGATTGACGGCCATTTATGGCATTGGCCAGCAGCGCGCGCGTTCGCTCGCCGCGCAGGCGAAAGTGGACCCGACGAAGAAGATCAAGGATCTGACGGAAGAGGAAGTTGCCCATCTGCGCGCTGCAATCGAAGCGGAAGGCCGCGTGGAAGGCGATCTCCGCAAAGAAACCCAGATGAACGTTCGCAGGCTGATTGAAATTCAGTGCTACCGCGGCCTGCGTCACCGCCGGAATCTTCCGGTGCGTGGCCAGAGGACGCATACGAATGCTCGGACGCGCAAAGGCCCGCGCAAGGGCGCTGTTGCAGCTAAGAAGAAAACGATGGCGCGCAAGTAAGATTGAAGGCGTAAGGAAAATAGGAGAGACACGAGCGTGGCAAAAGAACCCCAAGACGCAGCGGCTGCACCGGCAGGAGCAGCGGCGAAAAGTTCCAAGCGCAAGAAGGAATTTCGCAAGAAGAAGGAAAAGCGCATCGTTCCGCACGGAGTGGTGTGCATTCAGGCGACGTTTAACAACACGATCATCACTCTGACCGATCCGGACGGCCGCGCGGTGAGCTGGTCTTCGGCCGGCTCCGTTGGTTTTAAGGGCTCGCGCAAGGGTACACCCTACGCCGCGCAGCAGGCCGCTATGACCGCAGCCGGCGTGGCGCGCGATCAATATGGAATGAAATCAGTGGAAGTCCGTGTGAAAGGTCCAGGCGCGGGACGCGAATCTGCAGTGCGCGCTTTGGCTTCCTCGGGCTTGCACATTAACGCGATTAAAGACGTGACGCCGGTGCCGCACAACGGTTGCCGTCCGCCGAAACGCCGCCGCGTCTAGCACCCAAACAGATTTGGCAGTTTAAGAAAAGGAGACAAGGCTTTGGCAAGACATCGTGAAGCAGTTTGCCGCTTGTGCCGCCGGGAAGGGATGAAACTCTTCTTGAAGGGACTGCGGTGTTTTACAGAGAAGTGCGCGATCGAGAAGCGCAATTTCGTTCCGGGTCAGCACGGCCAGTCCCGCCGTCCGAAAATGGTGGGCTACGGAATCCAATTGCGCGAAAAGCAGAAGGTAAAGCGCACCTATGGGTTGCTCGAGCGGCAGTTCCGCACTTATTTCGAGAATGCCGAGCGGACGAAGGGCCCCACGGGCGCGAACCTGATGGTTACACTCGAACGTCGTCTCGATAACGTGGTCTACCGGATGGGCCTGGCGGGTTCGCGTTCGCAAGCGCGCCAGCTCGTGTTGCATGGCCACATTCGAGTGAAGGGACGCAAGGTCAACATCCCCAGCTATCTGGTCCAGGTAGGGGAAGACATCGCACTGAAGGAAAAAATGCACCAGAACGCGATGGTGCTCGAAGCCCGCAATCTGGCGAATAGCCAGGGCGTCGCTCCGTGGCTCGATATTGACCGGGAAAATTTCAAAGCGCGTGTAGTGGCGATGCCGCGTCGAGAAGACGTGCAGACGCCGCCGATGAACGAGCAGCTTATCGTCGAGTTGTACTCGAAGTAGCGCGTAAAAGATCGTCAACGTTGAACAGTTCGTAGGTTCGCCGCGGGCGAGCCAGGAGGAACGTCGCATATGTGGAAGGGATTCCAGAAACCAAAGCGGTTGGCAGCAGAACCGGAAACACTTACGGATAAATTCGGAAAATTCTCCGCGCAACCTTTCGAGCGCGGGTGGGGAACTACGGTCGGAAATTCTTTGCGTCGCGCGCTGCTCAGCTCGATTGAAGGCGCGGCCATCACCGCCGTGAGGATCGAAGGCGTGCTTCACGAATTCTCGCCGATTCCGGGCGTCGTAGAAGACGCCACGGATATCATCCTCAACCTGAAGCAGGTGCCGCTGAAATTGAATACCGATCAGCCGAAGACTATCACGCTAATCGTCGATACCCCGGGGCCGGTCACGTCTGCGAAAATCGAAGAAGACGCGGATATCGCCGTTCTCGATAAGAATGTTTACATCGCGACGGTCAGCGAAGGCGGCAAGCTCGAACTCGAATTGCGCGTCAAGAATGGCCGAGGCTACGTAGCTGCCGATCGCAACTTCGACGAAGATCTGCCCATCGGTTATATCCCGATTGACTCGGTACACTCCCCGGTGCGGAAGGTGAACTACGCAGTCGAGGCAGCTCGTTTGGGTCAGATGACTGACTACGAAAAGCTGACTCTCGAAGTGTGGACCAACGCCGCGATTACCCCGCAGGACGCCATTGGACTCGCCGCGAAGCTGATGAAGGATCACATGAGTATCTTCATCAATTTCGAGGAGCAGCCAGACCTGCCGGAAGAAGTGGTCGAAAACTACAGCGATCCGCGCCTCGAATATCTCGACCGTTCGGTGGAAGAACTCGAGCTTTCGGTGCGCTCTTATAATTGCTTGAAGAACGCAAACATTCAGAACCTGCGCGAACTGGTGCAGAAGACTGAATCCGAAATGCTCAAAACGAAGAACTTCGGCCGCAAGTCGCTGAACGAAATCAAAGACATCCTGGTGAAGATGGGTCTGAGCCTCGGGATGAAATTTGACGAGCACGGACGCATCATCTGGCCGCCTTTGCCGAGCCAGACTGCTCCGCCGCCGTCCGAAGAAGGGGAACACGGGGCGCTTTAAGCCGCCGCGGAATAAATCATGAGACACCTCGTTTCAGGGCACAAACTCGGAAAGCAACCGGCTCATCGTCGCGCGGTGTTGCGTAATCTCGTGACAAACTTAATCGAGAAGGAACGCATCCAGACCACGATTCTGCGCGCCAGAGCAGCTCGCCCGCTCGCCGAGCGCATGATCACGCTTGGGAAGCGCGACTCCCTCCACGCGCGTCGTCAGGCCGCTGCTTTTCTGACTACACCCGGCGCCACTCAGAAACTTTTTACTGACTTGGCTCCCCGGTTTGCCGACCGCCCGGGCGGTTACACGCGCATCGTTCGCGTTGGCTGGCGTATCGGAGACGGCGCTGAACTCGCAATTCTCGAGTTCATCGGCTCGGAGTTGAAGAAGAAGGAAAAGAAACCCAGAAGAGAAGTTGCGGAAGAAGCGCCGGAAGAAAAAGAAGTTGCAGCTAAGAAATAATCAGATCTAAATGAATCAAGAACGGCCCGCGATCCACCGCTAGCGGGCCGTTTCGATTTTTCGTGAAATCGAAAACAGCTCACTTAATCCCCATCCAGCTGTCGAAGATCGCCTTCTGTTGACCCGTAGGACCTTCCACGGGCTTCAACTTGTAGGTAGGATAAGGGCTCGCGATCAACGTAACCGGAATTTCCTTTATCTCTCCGATCCGGATCACCGTCATGTGCAGCGTGTCGCCGGGTTTGTGCTCTAGTACGGTTTCGTTAAGCTCGTCCTCGTCCACGGTGCGCCCATCAATTCCGATAACGATATCGTCCCGATCCAAGCCCGCACCCTCAGCGGAACTGCTCGTAATTACATTCGTAATTTTTGCGTGGCCGTCGTCGCTCTTGCTGTGGCTCACGCCAAGCCAAGGCTTCTCGGGATCGAGTTTCTTTTCAACAGCAATTCCAGCGAAAGCAAAATACCGCTCGTACGGAATCGGTTCCTTGCCACTGATGTATTTGCTGAATATTTCGCTAACGTCCACGCCGGCTACCTCCGACGCGGCCTTCACGGCATCGTCGGGCAAGAATCCGGGTTTGGGCAGCGCGTAGCGCGAATATAGCAAACGCATCCAGTCATCGAGCGACTTCCGGTTGTTGGTGTCTTGACGGATGGCGAAATCCAGAATATGACCCATGATCTGCCCGCCGTCATAGTAGGAATAATTTGTGTTCTTCAGATTGTTGGGTTGAGTGACGGTGTCGCCGTTGAACCATGTGTCCCAGCTCGTGTCCTCGATGCTGCGCTCGCGTCGCCCGGGGTTCTGCTCGAAATTCGTGATCGCATTGCTTATCTCGTCCAGATATTGCTGCGGTGTGATGAGCCCCGCTCGTTCCAACGCCAGCGCGCCGTAATAGCTCGTCAGGCCCTCGGAAATCCATAGGGACGGTGTATGGACCATCTGCGAATAGTCAAACGGGCCGAGCGGTCGCGGCCGCAGTCGCTTCACATTCCATGCGTGAAAGAATTCATGCGCGGTCACGAATAGTTTCAGGTTGTACTGGTTGCCATACCCCGGAACGGGCGTTTGCGAGTCCCAACCTCTGGAAAAATTGATTTGCGTTGAATTCAAATGCTCCAGCCCACCTCCGGCATTCGGCCAAACGTGAAACAGAAACCAATAATCCTTGAACGGAGCGGCTTGCTCGGAACCGGTGACCGAGGCGAACATCGGAACGATAGTTTCGACGAACTTCTGAACATCCTGCGTGAATTTCGCAAAATCTTTCCGGTCTTCCACGTCGTGAACGATCACATGGTACGTTGTTCCGAGCACCTGGAAATCCCTCTCCGCGAAATCCGAGATCTCCAGAGGCGCGTCGGCAAACCAGTCGTAGTCCGCCGCGCGAAACCTATGATCGGAAGTATGCTCCATCCCAGTGGCCACCTTCCATCCCGCAGGCACAGCGATGGCAAGTTCCACTGGCCGCTCTTTTCCTCCCACCAGATACATCCATACGGAAGGTCCGCCGATGAAGGCGTGACGCTCGTTATATTGAGCCAGATTGTTGCGCAACGCATCGCCGAACACCTGGTAGGAAATCGTAACCGTGTTTGCGCCTCCAAGCTCGATGCGCCAAGTCTGGCTATCCGTTTTGCGCCAGCTTAATTCTTTGCCGTCTAATCCGAGCGCGCGAAACCGCTGCACGTTTGCGGCGTAATTCTCCAGATAGTAGGAGCCGGGAGCCCAATCGGGCATGGCGAACTCGACGCTTGGCCCCTTCAAATCTCCTGCATGGATCGTCACGTCAATCAAATGCGTGTTCGGGCGCTCGAAATGCAATTCGTACCGCAATGGATCTGCAGCCCGCGCGACGGAACAGCTCAAAACAGCCAGTATTGCGAACGCAAGTGTCCTTTTTAGAAGCTGATGAGACATGCAGTGTCCTTTCAAGAAAAGTGAGGATCAGTCTGGAGGCATCACGCTCGACTGAGCCGGGCGCAAGCTATTGTCTCTTTGTCTCTTTCGAATATCCCCAAAGACTATCACGAGCCCTACCAGCACTTGCGCGGCAATTCCGCCGGCAGTATCGAGCAGCACATCGGCAACTGCGGCGGTTCTGCCGGGAACGAACGATTGATGAAATTCATCGAGCGCCGCATAGCATCCCACTACCCCAATTGCAGCGAGCGCCCACGCGAGATGCACGCCGCGCTTTCCCGCGCGGATTCCGCGCAGGACTAGCAGGCTCAAAATGAAATATTCCGTGACGTGGCCGGTCTTGCGAATGAGGTAGTGAATCAGAAACAAAGTCTGCTGTGACGCGTGCGGTAAAAACCATCGCAGAATGGGAACGATAATTCGGCTCGTGCTGTCTGATGTAAACGCGCCAGTCGAAAACGCAGAGATTACCAGAGCCCACAGTAATGCGGGCCACCAGCGCTGGAGCCATCGCATTATTCCAGCCGGTAGTTCGGAGCTTCGCGCGTGATGATTACGTCATGCACGTGGCTCTCGCGCAATCCCGCTTGGGAAATACGGATGAACTTGCCGCGCTCCTGTAGCTCGTTCAGATTTGCGGTGCCGCAATAGCCCATTCCGCTTCGCAACCCACCCACTAGCTGCTCCACCAGTGCCGATAACGACCCTTTGTATGGCACCTGTCCTTCAATGCCCTCCGGCACGGATTTGCCTCGCGCCGCGCCTTCTTGCGCGTAGCGGTCTGCCGAGCCTGCTTCCATCGCGCCAATCGAACCCATTCCGCGGTAGGACTTGAACGTCCGTCCCTGATACAGAATTGTCTCGCCCGGAGATTCCTCCGTGCCCGCAAAAAGCCCGCCGATCATCACCGAAGAAGCGCCTGCCGCTAGAGCCTTGCTGATGTCTCCCGAAAACTTGATTCCACCGTCGGCAATCAGCGGCACTCCAGTGCCTTTTGCCGCACGCGCACATTCCAGTATCGCTGTGATTTGCGGCACGCCGGCGCCGGTCACGACGCGCGTGGTGCAAATCGATCCAGGTCCGATTCCGACTTTCAAACCGTCCACGCCCAGCGCGATCAGGTCGCTTGTGCCATCGGCTGTAGCCACGTTTCCCGCCACGATCTGCATCTGCGGCAGCTTGGATTTCACAGCGCGGATCGCATCCATCACTCGCGTCGTGTGGCCATGAGCAGTGTCAATGGCAAGCACATCCGCGCTCGCCCGCGCTAGCTCCTGAGCGCGCTCCAGGAAATCCCCGGTAGCGCCGATGGCGGCGCCGACGCGCAGCCGGCCATGCTCATCCTTTGTTGCGCTCGGGAACTCAATTTTTTTCTGGATGTCTTTTACGGTGATCAGGCCCTTCAAGTTGAAATCCGCATCCACCACCAGAAGTTTTTCGATGCGATGACGCTGCAGGATTTTCTCCGCTTCTTCGAGCGTTGTGCCCACCGGAACGGTAACAAGATTATCCTTAGTCATGATCCCGCTGACGGGCTGATCCAGATTCCGTTCAAACCGCAAATCCCTGTTCGTCAAAATTCCCAGCAGGTGCGCACCACGCGTTACCGGCAAGCCGGAAACTTTGTACTTGTTCATGATGTCCAAAGCCTGGCGCACGGAAAGCTCCGGCGCAATTGTCACCGGATCCACAATCATCCCGCTCTCGGAGCGCTTTACCTTGTCCACTTCCTCCGCCTGTCGCTCGATCGACATGTTTCGGTGAATGAAACCGATGCCTCCCTGCCTTGATATGGCGATCGCCAGACGCCCGTCCGTTACGGTGTCCATCGCCGCCGACACAATCGGAATGTTCAGCGAAATCGTGCGTGTAAGACACGTGCGCGTATCCGCCTGCGCCGGAAGCACCGACGACTTTCCGGGCAAAAGCAGCACGTCGTCGAATGTCAGCCCTTCAGGAATAGCTCCATCGATCATCTTTGCTCCTGTGCCTGCAAATCAGCCATAAACAACAAAGCCCAGCAGGGTTCGCTGGGCTGCGGAGAGATTCATTTATCGCGAAAGACCTTCATTAGTGAGTTTACGATTTTAGACTTAACGCCGCCCGAAATCAAGGCGCCGTATTCGCCTAGCAGAATCCGAATTGGATCGCGACACGCCTATTGGCCGAGGAGTTGGGCGAACTGCCGGAGTTCTGCGGCATTCAAATCGGAGACGGCGCAGAAATCCATCCCGTCGTGTGACCACGAGACAAGATTGTAGCCTTGCATGGTCTGAGCTTCCGGCAGCTTCGCGGCTTTCGACTCTTCGGGCCAGACGAAGACGTTGATGAAATGCTTTTGCCGCTGATAAACAAGCGCGGCGATGTTGCGATGATCGACGTAATCGAGGCGCCCTCCTACGAGTGGGAAACCTTTATCCTTCAGGTCCATTACCGGAGGAGCAAAGTCCAATTTACCGTCGAACCACGGTTTCACCGTGTGCTGGTCGGTGGACTCAACATCGTACAAATGGCCGGGCTGCATCGAGCGAATGTGGCTCGCAACGATTTCCTCAGCGACCAAATTCCGACTCTGGCCGCCGATATTTGGAAGCACTCTCGCGCCTAGAAAAACCGCGATAAGGACGGCCGCAGCAACCGCAAGCCATTCGAGCACCGGACGGCGCGGCATAACAATGGGTTGCGGGCGGGCTTCCGCCGGTAGCGCCGCGCGTATCCGCGCCCGCAGGCTCTCTGGCGCTCGTTCGTAGAGATTCGCTGCCCGCAATGAGTCGCGCAAGCCTTGCTGAGCCTGCAGTTCTTGGGCGCATCGAGCACACGATTTGACATGCTCCTCGAATTCGAGGTTACGAACGAGATCGAGTTCGCCGTCGAAATACCCATCCAGCAAAAGCTGATTATTTTCGCAAGCCACGTTGCTCCTCCTTTGCGCGTGCATTCAGTAGGCGCTCGCGCAATTGGGTGCGCCCGCGAGCCAAACCTGACATTACTGTGCCCATCGGCACCCCCGTCACCTCGGCGATTTCCTTGTAAGACATGCCCTCAAGTTCGCGTAGCACTAGAACCTCACGAAAATTTACCGGCAATTCATCAAGCGCTTCGCGAAGCATGCGGCTATCGGCCGATTTTAAGAGCGCGGCTTCCGCGCCAGGCTCCTCTGTAGTGCTAGCCGTATGAACCTTTTCGTCGAATTCCTCCGCCAACTCAGCCGGGCGGTTCTTCTCGAAAAATGAATAGCAAGTGTTGCGCACAATTTTCAATACCCAGGCGCGTGCGTCGCCTCCCTGGTACCCGCCAAAGAATTTGAACGCGCGAAGATATGCTTCCTGCACCATATCCTCGGCATCGTGCGTGTTACGAACGAGCCAGCGCGCGAGGTTGTACGCTGCGTCCATGTGCGGAAGCACGACCTGCTCAAAACTCCCCGCCGAGCTTGGCCCGCGTTTCTCTTCTCCCATATGTGCATTACATTCTCGGCCTTCCAGACCGGATATCAACCTAATTTATTCCCGCAAACTGCCCTCAATTAATGTTCTTAGGCGAGATCGCCTTTATCGCAATTGACGGGAATATTTGAAAGGCACGGAGTGTCTAGGTAGGGGAACGCAGCGCAAAAAGGGCTTTAGGCCGACGCGGCTGCGCAACCGAAGGAGAGGATATGTCGGACTACATTGAAAAGAATCAAGATAACGACGGCGTCGATCGTCGCGGTTTCCTGAAGTGCATGGCCTGGGCGGGTACCGGTACCCTTTGTCTCGTACAGGGCGGTGTCTTGAAATCGTTCGCCCTAAATGATGTATTGCAAGAGAAAGTGCGTGACCTGAAAGGCGATCTCAGCTTCGTTCAGATCAGCGATAGCCACATTGGCTTTAACAAGCCAGCGAACCCGGACGTGACCGGTACGCTGCGCGAAGCCATTGCCAAGGTCAACGCGCTGCCCACGCCTCCTTCCTTCGTTTTGCACACGGGCGACCTGACGCATCTTTCGAAGCCTGAGGAATTCGACACGCTGTCTGAATCCCTAAAGAGCCTTAAGACCGACCGCATCTTTTACGTTCCCGGCGAGCACGATGTGCTTAACGACAACGGAGCCATGTTCCACGAGCGTTTCGGCCAGGGGACGCAAGGCGACGGCTGGTACAGCTTCGATCAGAAGGGCGCGCATTTTATCGGTTTGGTCAACGTCCTGAACCTTAAAGCAGGCGGACTAGGCACTCTTGGCCACGAGCAGCTCGAATGGCTCGAAAAGGACGTTGCTAAACTGAAGAGCAGCACTCCTATCGTTGTCTTCGCGCACATCCCCCTCTGGTCCGTTTACCCGCAATGGGGTTGGGGAACCGACGACAGCGAACAGGCGCTTTCCTACCTAAAGCCGTTTGGCAGCGTGACAGTTTTGAACGGGCACATTCACCAGACCATGCAGAAGATCGAGGGAAACATCACGTTTCACACCGCGTGTTCGACCTCGTTTCCGCAACCGCAACCGGGGCAAGCCGATTCTCCGGGCCCCATGAAAGTTCCCGCTGAAAAACTGCGCGGATTGCTCGGCATCACCGACGTGAACTTTGTTCGCGGCAAACACACACTGGCAATTGTCGATTCCACACTTTAGGACTAAGGAGATTTCTCATGCGACGCTTGAAAATGCAACGAAGCAAGACCTCACGGATACTCAGAACCATGATCCTCGGAGCGGCGGCCATTCCGTCGCTCGTACTCGCGAACGGAGCCTTGCGGCCGCGCTCGGTCACAGCAGCTCAGGAAAAACCCGCCGCGATTACGGTCACCATCGATAATTTCAGTTTCGCGCCCATGCAGCTCGAGATAAAGGCGGGAACGGAAGTCACATGGATCAACAAAGACGACGTGCCGCACACCGTTGTGAGCGACGACCACAAGCTGTTCAAATCGCGGGCTCTTGATACCGACGAGAAGTTTTCGTTCACCTTCAAAGATCCCGGCACATACGAATACTTCTGCTCGGTCCATCCCAAGATGACCGGCAAGATCGTCGTGAAGTGAGGCCCAGCCGTGCACCCATTCAGCATTCGCGAAGCGCTGCTGGCCAAACACGCGCAGCACGTGGTGTTAATTCACTTCCCAATCGCTCTGTTCTTGACAGGCGTGGGGTTCGACTTCGCCGCATACTGGACGAAGCGCAGCGCTCTCGCGACGGCCGCCTATTATAATTTCATCGTTGCTGCAATTTCGACCGTGCCGGTGATTGCCACGGGCCTGCTCGCCTGGCAATTCGAACTCGAGGGGCAGAAACTCAAAGGGATATTGCTGCAGCATCTGGTGCTCGGCCTCGTTTCGAGCGCGATGATCTGCCTCGTCTGGTTCGTGCATTTTCGATCGCGCCGTGCGCCGGAGCAAAAGCTGCCCCCCTCCTGTTTGGCGATGGAACTTGTGGCTGTCGCCCTGGTCGCAATAACCGGTCACTTAGGCGGGTATCTCAGCGGCGTCAATATTCCGAGTTAGGCTGTCTCCGTAACCACTTCTCGAAAAAACAATTCCGCAGTCCCACAGCGCTGCGGCGCAGACCTCCGGCGGCGGCGAGTTCAGGCGCTTGGCTTGCATGGTGCGCCCAGAGTCCATACGATGAGGTGTGAAGGAATTCGTCCCGCACAAGATATTTCGCAATCCTCACCTCATGACCATCGCGGCAACTTTCTGGCCTCGCAAATTTCCGCGCCTGAGCGAAAGTGTTTCGCGACTCTTCGAAGTTGAGCCAGCGACGCAGATTCGCGGAGAGTGTCATTGGCAGGAAAGCCCTCAAGTTCATCCCACGTTGGTTCTGCTTCACGGCCTGGAAGGATCGAGCGAATCCGGCTACATGCTCGGCACCGCTGAGAAAGCTTTCATTGCTGGATTCAACGTCGTTCGCCTGAACCAGCGAAATTGCGGCGGCACCGAAAAACTTACGCAAACCCTTTATCATTCCGGTCTGAGCGGCGATATCAGAGCCGTGCTGCTTGAATTAATCAAGGACGACGGCTTGCCCGAGATCTTCGCCGCCGGTTTTTCCATGGGTGGCAATCTGGTTTTGAAGATGGCGGGCGAGTGGGGTGATGCCCCGCCCCCGGCGTTGCGGGCGTTTATAGCGATTGCGCCCTCTCTCGATTTGGCTGCTTGCGCCGACGCTCTTGCCGAGCCGCAGAATTTTCTCTACAACCGCCATTTTGTGAAACGCCTCAAGAAACGTATGCGCTACAAAGCCGGCCTATTCCCCGATCTTTTTCCACTCGACCTCGCAGCCTTCCGTCGCATCGCGACTGTGCGGGATTTTGACGATGTGGTGACCGCTCGCTTCTGCGGGTTTCGGGACGCCGCTGAGTACTACCAGCGTTCGAGCGCAGCTAATGTAGTTGCAGCCATCCGGCGTCCCACTCTGATATTGACCGCTCAAGACGACCCCTTCGTTCCGTTCAGGCCATTTCAGAATTCCGCGATTGAAGCGAATCCGCATATCACCTTGCTCGCCCCGCCTCACGGAGGTCATTGTGCGTTCATTTCCCAAGAGGCAGCCTCAGACCGATTCTGGGCCGAAGCGCGCATCATCGAATTCTGCCTGAGCAAATCTTCGATAAACAGCCGGTAGGTGGCAGCAAGCCAATCGCAAGGAGCTCTGAACAGCGATCACGCAATGGGCGTTTCAAGGGAGGGCTGAAAACCGCGCGTCAGCAACTGCGCGGCGCCAGACTCGGCGATTACCATGTCATCCTCGCAACGCATCCCGTAATCTCCGACAACGTAAATTCCAGGCTCATTCGAAAACGTCATCCCGGGTTTCAGGATTGTACGGTTGCCACGAACGAGGTAGGGAGCTTCGTGCCCGTCCATACCGATTCCATGGCCCAGACGGTGAGAGAAATATTTATAATCCGGACCGAAGCCCGCATCTGTAATCACTTTTCGCGCCGCGTCGTCCACGGAACCGCACTCATGTCCGGCAGTTGCTGGGGCCAGTGCGGCGTCTTGCGCGTGTCGTACGATTTCGAATGCGCGCTGCAGCTTTTCAGGGGGCTTGCCGATTACCCCCATACGCGTCACATCTGATTGATAGCCTTCCACCGTGGTTCCGTCATCGATCATCACGCCCATGCCTTCTCGGAGAACTTGCTCCTCACGCGAACCGTGGGGAAGGGCGGACGAGGCTCCAAAGAACACGGACGCTTCGCCTCGAAGTCCCATCTTGGCGTACCCTCGCAATACCAGAGCGGCGACTTCACCCTGCACCATGCCTTCCCGCAGCGAGGCGAACGTAGCTTTGTACACATCAAGCGTTGCACCGCACGCTAACCGCATCAGCTCAAGTTCATGTTCGCTCTTCTGCGCGCGGCACCCAACGGTAATAGGATCGCCGCTCGTGTATTCGAGCGCCGCCGCCGCATGACGCAGTCCATCATAGAAGACGTAGCGCGTTGTTTCTTCTACGCCGACCTTTCCCGCACGAATACCGCGCTCACCGAACCATTTTGCCGAAATTGCGTAAGGGCTCTCGTCCTCCTGCCATACGCGTATCTCAATCGGCAAGCGGAGTTGCTCGCGCAGCCTTCCTTCTTCGAAGGCCGGGCAGACGATCAGGGGGTCGCCTTTGCGTGGGATCAATAGTGCCAGGATGCGTTCGCTTGGCCACCAGCGTATGCCTGAGTAATACAGGAGAGTTGTGCCGGGAGTGACGTACAAGGCCTCAAACCGCGGCTTCGCGTCGCTCATCAATTGCTGCGCATGTGCGATGCGCCCCTGCAGTTCCTCCGTGCTGATTGGCTTCACGCGATCGCCCAACGGTTGCAGCTTGTCGAATGCAGGCGGAAGCGATTCCAGCGCGCGCCCGCGTCCATTTTGTGCCTCGGAAAGATCAGCGAAAAGCGAGCTACCGAGAGCGGCTCCGGATGCGACAGAAGCGGTTCTGAATAAAGCGCGCCGCGATAGTTTCATTTGGTTTTTGCTCCGCTTGGATGCAAGGCTAGTGGAAGTGAGAGATCAGGACCGCATCGGTGACGTCCCGGCCACTCGAGTAAAGGACTTGCTTGCCGTCTGGAGAAATCGAAACCGCCCACACCCGCGACTCCGACGGGAAACTCGCAATACGCTTCGGGGCCGCAGGTGGAGCGCCGGGAGCGCCGATAGGCTGCGCCCAGATGCTTGCAACCTCGTCTTTGTACACGGCGTAAATGACGTTCTTCCCATCCTTCGTCCATTCCAGCTTGTGGCCGCCGTCGCCGGTTCCTGTGATAGTTTCGTTCGGGACATCGTACAAGCTGCGGATCTCGCCGCCCTCGAGACCTACGATCGCAATCTTGGGCGGCTTCGAAAGATCGGGACGGTAGAAAGCGGCCATGGTCTTATTGTCGGGGGACGCCCGTGGGGACTCCATGAATTCCTTGGTGAGTTGGGTGGGTGCGCCGCCGTCGATGCCAATTCGCATCACGCGGCCGGCCCCGGAAGCGTCGGAGTAAAGGATGAATTTTCCGTCGGGTGAGCAGTTTGGAAGGATATCGAGACTTCCGGTGGTGAGTTGCTTTGAGTTTCCGCCGTCAATGTCGGCGCGCCAGACGGAAATGCCCTGCGATTGATTGCGTGCGCCGAATACGAAATGCTGGCCGTCGCCGCAGGCATCAGGCCACAGAGGCTCGACGGCGGTGATCGCAAGATCGTGAAGTTTGCTGCCATCCGGCGCAACGCTCGCAAAGCGAATCGCGCCGCCCGAATAGTATCCGTAAATTATTTTATCCCCGGGCGCCCAGGTGATGCCGCCCAGCCCGTCGGCGCGTCCCACTCCGCTGGTGACTTGGCGCGGCGAGGAAAACGAGATCACACTTCCGAAGTTCGTGATCGAAAGGTTTGCCATCAGAGATACCTGAACGGTTGCAAGAGCCGAGCCGTCTGCGGTGATGGTGGTTCCGTTATAGAAATTCAGATCGTTCGTGATTCGCCGCGCCTCGGCGTCCGGATAACTGACTTGCCAGATCTGTGGGTTCACGGACATCTTGTCCGCCGGGGCCGCGAACGCGATAGCTGAGCCGTCCGGAAACCAAGCCATCTGGCGAGGATTGGCCCAATCGCGTGAACCCAGCCGAGTTTTGGCGCCGGTATCCACAGCTACCGTCTCCAGGTTGAACTTCTGGTAGTCGCCGTTGGGAGTTTCAGACACGGCGATACGCGCGCCATCAGGAGACCACGCCGGGCCATTAGTTGAAAAATAAGCCGAGTCATTCAAATTCAAGGTCGCAAGAACCTTCTCGCCAGTGCCCTCGGCGTTGGCGATAATCAGATTCGACGTCTTTGCTTTGCTTGACTGGCGCACGAACACGAATCGCTTGCCATCGGGCGAGAAGCTGATGGGGCTGTCAACGTCCACAACCCTTTGCGTGGGCGTCCCGCCCAATGATGGAACTTGAAAAAGAGTCCCGAGGCCGAGGGACTCGTCGCGTTTGACGAAAAAGAGATAATTACCATCGACCGAAAACGTCAGCCCGGCGATTTCCTGCTGCGTTCCAGCAAGGACTTGCGCGGTACTTCCGGTACCTAGCTGATGGACCCAAAGAGCGTGACCCGCTTTGTCATCCTGGACGTAAGCCAGCCATTTCCCGTCGCTCGAGATTGCAGCAGAGTGAATGTTCCCCGTAGATGTCACGGGCGTGATGGTCATCTGCGAAAACGAGGACGGATTTTCGTGGCGCGGGTTTCGGTAGTGCAGGAATAGAGCGACCATCGCGGCCAGACCCAAGATAACGGGAACTATTATTGCAAGTATGCGCGATCCCGATTTTGCAGGGGTAGCCGCAACGGTCGTATTCTGCAAAGGCGCAGTCGTAACTCCGGAAGCCGCGGATGGCGTTGCGTTGCTTCCTGACTTGGGACCCCCGCTCGCGCCGGACCAGGCGCTCGCAGTACCGCTGCTGGCGCGCCCTGAATCGGAATCCCGCTTCAGACGTTTCAAATCTCCGCGAAGCTCCGCGGCTGTTTGATATCGCAGTTCGCGATCTTTCTCCAGGGACTTGCCTATGATTTCTTCCAGCTTCGGCGGAACGACCGGATTTAGAGACGATGGCGAAGGAGGCGTTCGATTCAAAATAGCGTCGAAAATTATCGCCGAAGTATTTCCGGCGAATGCTGTTTGGCCCGTGGCCATTTCGTACAACACGACGCCCAGACTGAAGAGATCGGTGCGTGCATCCAGTTCTTCGCCTCGAGCCTGTTCCGGTGACATATACGCTACGGTGCCGATCGCCGAGCCCGGGCTCGTAAGCAAAAGATTGTCAGAGGTGAGGTCAGCCTCCGTGGGTCCGCCTCCCACCGGTTCCGCGATTCGTCGCGGGGCCGCTTGTTTTGCGAGGCCGAAATCCAGAATCTTTGCCTGCGAGCGTGTGGTTATAAATATATTGGCAGGCTTGATATCGCGATGCACGATGCCTCGCGCATGCGCTGCATCCAATGCATCCGAAATTTGAGTGCCAAAATCCAGCAACGCATCCGTCGCCACCGGGCGCCCCGAGATACGCTCGCGCAGCGTCTGACCTTCGAGCAATTCCATGACAAGAAATGGCCGCCCATTGTGCGAGCCCACATCGTAAATAGTGCAAATGCCGGGATGGTTCAGTGAAGACGCGGAACGGGCTTCGCGTTGGAATCGCTCCAGTGATGCGGTGTCACGCGCTAAATCCTCAGACAGAAACTTCAATGCTACCTGACGGCCGAGCCGCGTATCTTCTGCTCGGTACACTTGCCCCATGCCCCCACTTCCGAGGGGTTCAATGATGCGGTAATGCGAGATTGTTTCGCCGAGCATTCGCGCAATCATCCTAAACAACTCGTGACGAGGGTGCAAGCGGCGAACTGCCATTCAACGTCAGAATGCGCGTCGCAATACGCGCGAAATGTCCGCCAAAATGCCACAAATTGGCATGCGCCATAATTTGTCCGCTCGTTAAAAATGCTTTCCTGCGCAGCAACTTTTTTTGGTTGCCTGGGTTTCACATCCAGCCGCCGAAAAGGGCCTCGGCCCTCGGCAATCATTGAATACCTAAATCAGGAGAAAATTAATGTTGAACCGCAAAGGTATGGGTGTGTTCGCTTCGTTGTTTGCAGCGGTCTTGCTTTCCAGTTGTGGCGGAAGCATGAGCACTTCTTCGCCGGCTCCCAGCGGCCAGGCTTCCGTGTTTACCGTTGGCACGGATGCTCCGCTTCCGAGCGTAGTATCTTGCCAAATTATGGTGACGGGCATTACGATTTTTAACGGCACAACCAATGTCAGCGTGCTGTCTGCGCCGCAAGTTGTGGACTTCGCTCAGTTCAACGGTCTTCACCAGCTTCTCGATCTCAGTTCGGTGCCAAACGGCACCTACACATCCGCTACAGTGACGCTCGCGTCTCCCGTAATCGGATACATCAACGTCGATCCGCCAAATCCGCCGACGGCATCTGCAATCAACGGGACTCTCTCAGTCTCTAGCGTGACCGTGAATTTCCCTCAGCCTTTCGTTCTGCAGGCTAGCGATCTAGTCGGACTTCGCATGGAGTTCGACTTGCGCCAGTCAATACAGACTGATGGCAATGGCCAGGTGACCGGTGTCGTTAGCCCCACGTTTGAAATGAACCTGCTCAACTCCACCGATGCTGCTGTTTCGATTGACGACTTCCACGCAGGCGTCATCGGCGTCACTGGCGGCAATACCTTCACAGTCCAAGGCCCTCACGGTCGGCAATGGCAGGTGACCACCAATGACACCACTGTTTTCGACGATCCCGATCTCCCGATCAGTTCGTTCACGACGAACACGATCGTATCGCTCACCGGCACACTTGATCCGGTGTCGCATGCGATCGATGCGTCGGAAGTGGAAATAATCTCCAACGACAAGTTTTACCTCGGCGGTTTGCTCACCAGCATTCGTCCTGCATCGCCGCAGCCGGCCACGCAAGCTGATCTTTATGTACGCGAAGAGCTGCCGGCGATTCCGGGACTTTCGGACGGTCAGATCGAAACTCTGAACCTGAACGGAAGTGAGCGTTACAGAATCGGGAACATCAATCTGCCGCTGACTACGCTTCTTTTCAGCAACACTCTCTTGGCCCCGGGCCAGCGCGTTGATATTGGCGGCACCCTTACGACGACCAATGGCGAAGACACTCTAACCGTCCATCGCGTCATTCTGCGGCGTCAGGGCCAGTCGGGCTCTTGGGTGCCGGGTAGCACTGTTGTGCAGTCCGGTAATGCCGGCAGCTTCCAGTTCTCTGACGACTGGACCGCCGGGATTCTCTTGCCGGCGCCACTTACCGTGCTCACCACCAACGAAACAAACTTCATAAATCTAAACGGTCTGGGCTCGCTGAGTGGCGCAACAGCGATTCCGATTCGTGTGGTCGGGTTCGTGCTCGTCAACCAGGCGACAGGTCAGCCCGTAATGGTGGCTCGCTCGGTGGAGGAACTCGGTTCATAACTGGCGCAGAAAGTCCGCGTCAGCGCCAATGTCCCGCGCCCGATTCATAGGAGCGGGACATTGGCATTTTCGTTTTCGATCGTGCAGCACTCCAAGTCTGAGTTAGAATCGCCTCGTGCAGGACCCGCGGACATTTTCGGAGTTCTGGCCCTCCTATGTCTTGGCGCATCGTCAGCCGCTGACACGTATTTTCCATTCCGCGGGAACTCTGATCGGCTGGGTGCTAATCTTCGCGGCCGTTATTTTCCGGCAGCCCTGGTTTATTTTCGCCGCGCTCCTTGTCCCGTATGCATTTGCTTGGGTTTCGCACTTCTTCGTCGAACACAATCGTCCAGCATCATTCGATCATCCGTGGTGGTCATGGCTTGCAGATCAGAAGATGGTAGCGCTAGTCCTTACTGGGCGGATGAATCGGGAAGTGCGGCGGTTTGCGGTATCGGACAGCGAGGCAACATTGCGCTGAATGCGTTCTGTGCTGAAAATTACGCGGTAGATTATTCCATGCGGCCCGCTATCACCTGGTTGCCGCTTGTACGAATCTCGATTGCGATCGGCGGCCGAATCGCCGACCCTTGCGTCACTTGGCCTCGCACCAACCCTCCCGCCGAGTTTGTTCCGAATCGTGACAGGTCGAAAACAGTTCGGCTGCATGGATCGCCTATCATGGGGTGATCCGCTCGGTAGTGATACTGTGTCTTGAGTTTTTCCATATCCGCCACATATTCCAAATCGCAAGTTCCAAAGGGCTCGCGTAGCAACAGCCCCCAAAGAGTTCCTCCCGGCATTTTCACTACGATTGCTTTCGTTTCGTCGCCCGTAGATTGATCGCGATATATGAATCGTTTCGACGACCATACTTTTGTCAACTCGTCGGTTGTAGCAATTGGCCCCGGTCCGAACGGAAGTTGCTCCGCAGGCGCCGCGGGTTGTACGGCTCGCGGCACGCTTGCCCGCACCGGAGCAGGCGCCGCTTCTTCTGCCGGCCGGTCGCGGCCCAGCCACGCGACGCCGATTCCAACTACGATAGCAGCCACTATTGTGACCGTGAGCCACCTTGGTGGCATTTGCATTTGTGACAGCCGGAATTTCAAGGATAACGTTTTGACGCTGCGCCCCGTTCGGGTCGGGACCCCGGGAATATTCGGCTGAGTGGGTTTAAAAGGATCGTACGGCTTGTTGTCGTCAGACATTGTGGGCTGGAAGGAGACACTCAGCTTGAATCGTCCGGCCTCCGAATGCAAGCAACGAGCATGCGTTGCGGTTAACCTTTTCGCATGTGGAACTTCGGCGGGGAGCCGCAGCCGAATCCACTGAGAGTGGCTCAGTGTTAAGCAGGGAGTTTGATTCGAACCGAATGATGCGCGACGTACTCGTGCACGTTCGCGAGAACTAACAACAACTCGAGCATGCGGTCTCGCTGCTCGGGCTTCGGCTCGTCGGCGCCTTCTTCCAGGTTCTTGACTACCGCTAACGCATCCGACAGCAGCCATTCAAGCCCGTCCGAATCAATCGTGCGTCCTTCCCGGCAGCGGTTCAGCGCTTCATCTGTGCGAACAAATGCTTCGTCGACAAAATGGTCCAGGCACAGCTGCGTGCTAGCCAGCGCCGCTGGAATCGGACTCGCACACCCAGCCCTTTGACAATTTCCGGGTACGGTGGCATTCATCACACACCCCAAATTCTCGAGTGGTTATTACCTCAAGGTACGGGCGAGATTAACACATTTGTTTCGATGCAAGCACGCGTGAGACGAAAAGTACAATAGCGTATCGAAACACAGGCTGCGTAGCGCAAGGATTAAGGGGCGCTTCACACGCCACCTCCGGTTCCGGGCAATTAGTGAATTTGAATGCTTCCCGAACTCGTGCTGAGTTCCACCGTCGGGCCGCCGGCTCCTACTTTGCCTTGCAGTTCGCGAGGACTGATTTTTCCTTGCACGGTGATGCTATGCGTCGTCTCGATGTTCCCGGAGCTGGTTCGCGCCACCACGTTAAACGCAGCTTGCGGCGGAAAATCCACGCTAACGTTTCCCGATCCGCTTCGAAGCCGCCAATCGCCTGTGGGATCTCCCTGAGCGGTGATGCTGCCACTGCCCGTGCTCACCTTTGCCGATCCTTTCACACCCTTCATCTGGACGTCGCCTGATCCTGTGCTGATCTCCACATCGCCCGCCGCGGTCTGTTCGAGTTTCACATCACCGCTTCCGCTCGACGCTGTCATGCCGCCGCCAATTCCAATCGCGCGAATCGTTCCGCTGCCGGCGGAGGCATGTGCATTTCCATGGATGCCATCCAGCTCTATATCGCCCGATCCCGTTCGCACGCGCGCTTCAGCTCCAATGTTCTTTACGTGCAAGCCTCCCGAGCCGCTATTCATGTCCACCGGTCCGGCAATTCCATCGGCGATCTGGTCACCTGAACCTGATTCAGAGCGCAATTTGGTTTGAGCCGGCACGATCAGCTCGTAGCTGATTGAGATATTGCGCTTCCAATCGTGGTTTTCGATGTGCCCCACCCGAATGGTATTGCCGTTCTGCTCGATGGGAGGATTGTTTTCGATTTCGTGGATGCGTTGCTCCGCGTCGCCCCAGCCGCTCGCGTGAATCTTGGCGTGAATTTCCACCTTCGTGGAATCACCGGTGCGTACCGTTATGTCGCCGGAACCGGTTTGCACATCCAAATCCACCGGGCCGGTCACACTCAATGTGCGATCGAAGTGTCCCTGGTTATCTCCAGCCAAAGCAGGAAACGCTGCCAAACTGACGGCCAGCGCCATCAACAACAACAATCGCGGGACTGCGCGCAGACGAACTCTCATCTTCATTCCTCCTATGCGAATTGTGCCCACCCAAGCTAGAGGTACGCAATACTCGCCTGAAAAGTTCAGACGCAAGTCTGTGCCTCAGGTGAGCACGAGCGCGAGCGCCGGTTAGTCTCAGCGTGAGCACTTTCTCAGTCAACCTCTAGGATTTTAGAGAACGGAAAAGTAGAAGGTGGGTTAGGCGGCCGCGCCGTGGCACTTTTTGTATTTTTTCCCCGAGCCGCATGGGCAGGGATCGTTGCGCCCGACTTTCGCGCCGGCACGAACTGGTTTAGGAGCCGTCTCGGCCTGCGCGGGCCCGGTCTGGAACTGCAAGTCCTGTTGCTGGCGCTGCTGTCGGCGCTCGATTTTTTTCGCTTCATCTTCCGGCCTGGCAGGCTGCATCAAGAACAGGAAGCGCACCGCTTCCGTGTCGATGCGGTCCATCAATTCATCAAACAACACGAACGCTTCTTTCTTGAACTCGACCAGAGGATCTTTCTGGCCGTAACCGCGCAACCCGATGCCTTCCTTCAGGTGATCGAGGGTGAGAAGGTGGTCTTTCCATTGCCCGTCCACAACATCTAGCAGTATGTGGCGTTCTAGCCAGCGCAGCGTCTGCGCGCTGAAGAGAGCTTCCTTTTCTTCGTAACGTGCTTTCACCTTCTCAGTCATCGCTTCCGCAAGCGTGTCGTGATTCAGCGCCGCGAAATCCAAACCAGCCGCTTTCGGATCGCAACCAAACTGATTCAGTACTTCATTGCTGAATTGAGTCACGTTCCATTGGTCCGGATGCTGCTCGCGTGGGCAATACGTTTCGACCAGCTCGTTTGCAATCGCTTCGGCGCGCTCGAGAATAAAGTCCTTCTGATCTCGGCCTTCCAGGAAGGAACGCCGCAATCCGTAGATGGTTTCGCGCTGCTTGTTCATCACATCGTCGTATTCCAGCAAATGTTTGCGCGCTTCGAAGTTCTGCGCTTCCACCGTCTTCTGTGCGTTTTCGATGCGTTTGCTGATTAGCCGCGATTCGATGGGCACGCCTTCGGTCATGCCCAAGCGGAACATCAGAGCCTTCATGCGGTCGCCGCCAAAAATACGAAGCAAATCGTCTTCAAGCGACAGGAAAAAACGCGAAGCTCCCGGATCTCCCTGTCGGCCGGCGCGCCCGCGTAGCTGATTGTCGATTCGCCGCGCCTCGTGCCGTTCGGTTCCCAGGATATGCAGGCCGCCCATCGCTACCACTTCATCGTGTTCCGCTTTACACTGCTCCGCAAACTGATCGAATATCGGCTTCCATTGGTCGAGCGGCACCTGATAAATTTTTCCTTCCTGCTGGAACAGCACCATCGCACTGGCCGTAGCACTTGAGCCGTTCGATGTGCCTGCCGAGGTCGAAGTCGAAGTGCTCGTAGTTGTCGCCGTCGCTGTCGAGGTCGCATTGGTGCCACCTGCGACGTCCGCATCCGCCTGGCCCGGCGTTTCCGTCCCCGGAGCCGTTCCGATCACCGCGCTAGCCGGTGCGTACGGCATCGCCAGCTTATTTTTTAGCGCATACTCTCGGGTCATCGCCTCCGGGTTTCCGCCCAGCAGAATGTCCGTACCGCGGCCGGCCATGTTTGTGGAAACCGTTACCGCACCCTTGCGCCCCGCCTGCGCGATAATTTTCGCTTCGCGTTCGTGCTGCTTCGCGTTCAGCACTTGGTACGGTATGCCCGTCTTCTTCAGAATCTCCGCGATCTTCTCCGATTTCTCGATGGAGATGCTGCCTACCAGGACCGGTTGGCCGCTTTCGTAATATTGCCGGATGCCTCCGGCGCGTGTGCCGTCTTCCTGAATGATGCCGTTCACGGCCGCTTCAAATTTTTCGCGTTCGGTCCTGTAAACCACGTCCGGATTCTCGATTCGGATCAGCGTCCTATTGGTGGGAATAGCGACGACTTCCAGTTTGTAGATTTTATCGAACTCAGCCGCTTCCGTATCCGCAGTGCCAGTCATGCCCGAAAGCTTCTTGTACATGCGGAAGTAATTCTGGAATGTGATGGTCGCGAGCGTCTGATTTTCCCGCTCGATTTTAACGCCTTCCTTCGCTTCCACCGCCTGGTGCAGCCCGTCGGACCATCTCCGCCCCGGCATTTGCCGGCCGGTGAATTCATCCACGATTACGATTTCGCCGTCTTTGATCACGTAATCCACGTCTTTTTGGAACAGCGCATGCGCGCGCAACGCTTGATACACGTGGTGAATAATGTCCATGTTCGCGGGATCGTAGAGGTTTCCGAGATTCAGCAGACGCTCGCACTTCGACACGCCTTCCTCCGTCAGCGTGGATGTGCGGTGCTTTTCATCCAGCGTGTAGTCGATGTCCAGGATCAGCTTCGGGATGATTTTGTCGATGCGATAATATTTGTCCGTGGATTCTTCCGCCGGCCCGGAAATGATCAGCGGTGTGCGCGCTTCGTCAATCAGAATGGAGTCCACTTCGTCCACCACCGCGAAGTGATGCCCGCGTTGAACGCAATCTTTCAAATCGTACTTCATGTTGTCACGCAGGTAATCGAACCCGAATTCGTTGTTGGTGCCGAAAGTGATGTCCGCGCCATACGCTGCGCGCCGCTGCACGTCATCCAGATCGTGGACGATCACGCCGACAGTCAGTCCCAGCATCTTGTAGATCGGCCCCATCCATTCCGCGTCGCGGCGTGCCAGGTAATCGTTTACCGTAACGATGTGCACGCCCTGTCCGGTCAGCGCGTTCAAGTACGCGGGAAGCGTCGCAACGAGCGTCTTGCCTTCGCCCGTTTTCATTTCCGCGATTTTTCCCTGATGCAGAACGATGCCGCCAATCAGTTGAACGTCAAAATGCCGCATTCCCAGCGTCCGCCGCCCCGCTTCGCGCACCAACGCGAACGCGGGAATCAGCGCCGGTTCAACGGCCTCTTGCAGCTTTTGTTTGTAGTCCGGGTCATCGCGCTCGATCCCTTCCAAGCGCGCCTGCACCTGGGACTTCAGCACTGCCGTCGTCGCCGTGATCTCCGCGTCCGACAGCTTTTGCATCTCCGGCTCAAGCTCGTTGATCGCAGCAACCGTCGGCTGGATAGCCTTCACGTCGCGCTCGTGCTTCGTGCCGATAAACCGCGCGACTATCCTGTTTATGAATTTCTCGACGTCCATAACTTCAGTTTTTTTCCTCTTGGCGTTGCGTTTTGAAGTGCGGCAGGCTTGCCCTTTCGTGAATCTTGCAAAACCAACTACCCATTGTAGCCGCTCGCGCGCTTTCGTGCAAAGCAACCGCCCGAGCTCCAAGTTGCCAGATTCTCGATTGGAACCCGCGCGTTGCGCCCTTTTTTCCGGCGTCTTTTCAAACCGCAAACCGGCATCAGAAGCCGGCATCTCATAGGCACCTGTCCTTCGTTTTTTCGCCCCGTTTTCCCTGTCTTTTCGTACATGTCCCTAAAGTACCGGCGCACTTGGACTTTCGTCCAGCATCTTTCCGCGTGTGCTTCGGCTAGCCTTTTAATAGGGAAATGAGCGTTTTCGCCCTGTTTCCCGCGGGAGTATTGCATGCGGCAGTGTACGCGCTTCGGAGTTCTCGTCCTTGCCATCCTTCTGATGGCTCCTGGGGCCTTGTTTGCTCGGCCGCCTCAGACTACTAGCCCGGAGGGTCAGCTTTTCAACTCCTTGAACCGTGAACGCTCCGCTTTGGGCCTCCCTGTTCTTCAGTGGGACGACGCTCTTGCTTCCGCCGCTCGTCAGCACGCTGGCCGCATGGCGCAACTCAATCAAATGTCTCATCAGCTTCCCGGTGAGCCCGCCCTCCTCGCGCGCCTTAGCGACGCAGGGGCCCACTTCAGCGTCATCGCCGAGAACGTCGCCGTCGGCCCTGATCCCGCTGTCATCCACAATATGTGGATGCATTCCCCCGGACATCGCGCGAACATTCTCAGTCCCGACCTGAGCGCTGTGGGCATTGCCGTCGCGCAGGGCAGTTCCGGACTCTTTGCGGTGCAGGATTTTTCGCATACCGTACTAAGCTCGAATTTAGATCAGCAGGAGCACCAAGTGATTTCGCAACTCGCCGCGCGCGGATTGCAGGCAAGTGTGTCGGATGATGCGCGTGCGTCCTGCGACGGAAACCGCAAGCTTGCGCCCAATACGGCTGCCACTCTGGTCCGTTACGAAACCCCCAACCTGGACAAGCTTCCCGATGTCCTCGATCAGCAACTCCAAACCCACCGCTTTCGCGCCGCAACCGTAGCTGCATGCTCCGCCAGTAGCGCACCCGGCTTCTCTCGTTTCCGCGTCGCCGTCCTTCTTTTCTGAGTCTTCCGCCGTTCAAGCCGCTCTCAGATTTTTGGCGAAAGATGCCCGGTCATTCCCGTGTTCGCTTCCTTGCTGCCATCGCTTCGCAGGTCTATTATTGACATGCAGGCGAAATCGTTAGGCTGCGCGTCGTCGGCACTCATTCGAAAGGAAAACATGGCAAGCGGACCAACAGGACCAGCCGCAGGAAAGCGTTTGCAGGACAAAGCGCCGATCGCCGGCGTGAAAAATCTCGTCGCAGTCGCCAGCGGCAAAGGCGGGGTAGGGAAGACTACCGTCGCCGTGAATCTCGCTATCGCGCTAAAAAATATGGGCCATTCGGTCGGCCTGCTTGACGCGGACGTTTACGGCCCCAACGTTCCCGTGATGCTC
>Ga0209330_1000254_pt1 | contig 26177 bp, 18 predicted proteins | sample JacPinW_OM2H0_O3_FD_187969 | JGI IMG/M metagenome (GOLD analysis project Ga0209330, IMG submission 187969) | Forest soil microbial communities from Algoma, Ontario, Canada - Jack Pine, Ontario site 1_JW_OM2H0_O3 (SPAdes) (version 2) | ecosystem: Environmental > Terrestrial > Soil > Boreal...
AGCGCTTTGTATGCCTTCGGGCTACCGGAGAAATGAATCAGAAACTTAGAACGATTCCGCCGGAGATCCGAATGTTGTTTTGGTGAAGAGGCAGGCCATCGAATAATCGATTCGGGAACGCGCTTTCGTAGAAATGATTCAAGTTGTGATATGTGCGGAGGTCATCTATCTGCGGCAACCGAAGAGCAAAATGCCGCGCCACCCGGAAGTCGAGTCCGCCTCCCAGTGCCAATGCAAAATCGTCATTAGTTGTAGCAGAAGAGGAGACCGGAGTCGACACGCCGGTGATGGTGGTCGCATTCAGGCTGGCCCGGTCGTCGCCAACCAGTACATGCACGAAGGGCGTGATTCTTGATTTTGTCCGGTATGAAAGCACCGGCCCAACCAAGAACGTATAACCCGTAGCCTTGGGAAGTCCTTGGAGGTTGTCGTTTCTGTAGCCCGTGATGGGCATGCCATAGCGTCCGCCAACGTCGCCCGCGAGTCCGATCCAACGGTTGAAATTGTACTGACCCTCCGCGTTCCAGCCAGTGAAGTTGGATGCCGTTCCGAAGGGGAGATTCAATTCGCGCAGAGCGAAGTCCAAGTCCCCGCCCGTTAGGCCGCCGTTATCCACGTGAACGTAAGAGTATCCGCCAAATACTTGCACTTTGGGCGTGGAGGTCTGAGCAAAAGCCACGGAATCAATCAAGACGGTGAGAACAATCGTTGCGACAACCAATCGAATCATTTCGATGTTTCTTCCTTTCGCGACCTGCGTATCCGGGGAATCCACTCCGGATAATTAAAGTAGCGTTCTGCAATTGCCTCATGCCGGTGTCGTTACCAATGGAGTAGGAGCGCGGACGCACCCGAGCGGGTTGCAAGTAGAAACGTAAATGTGGGTAAAGATCGTAAGTTTTTAATTATAGCGTGGGAATAGTTGCTGAGCGATCGACTGGAACTGCCGGTAGCGGGTCAGTCTGATTTCCACAGCTTGCCATACTGTTTGCGGTGAGTACGGTACAACCACGCCGTCATGCAAACACCGACCAAAAGGAAAGTCATTGACCAGTGAAACCAGAACGATGCTGGCTGGCTTGGGTGATTTCGCAATGCTTCGGAGAATGCACTGTCTAGGGGAATAGCCGGGGAACACATAGATCAGGCCCACTAAACTTACCGCTGATACAGTTGCCCAGATTAAAAGTAGCAACCTGAGCACTGCTCTCATTTAGCTCGCCTGTTCTCCGAGTGCTTTCAGGGTATTCCACCTGTCAATCCGCTTCGTGGCGAATGGCATCTCAGGCCGCAAAACCGCAGTTCGTCAATTGTCCAAACCCGATAATCGCCCAGCCGTCCTCTATGCATTCGATGCCAGCAAGCTCGGCCGACCCATTTTACACGTCCGAACAAGACGCGCGCGGGATCGCGCCGCGTTGGCCACCCGCTTCGTCATCCCGCTGGTCGCGAATGGTCGCCTGTAAGCCGGCACTGGAAGCGAAGTCGAAGTTTACGGTCTGCTGAAATAAAGCCCGCTGAAATAAAGCCCGCTGAAATAAAGCCTGCCGAAACAGCGCCAGGTCGCGGTCGCGGAGCCCAGACCGCACGACTGACTGCTAACATCGCTGCGCAAACAGCGTCTATACTTCAGCCCGTACTCTAATCTCAGGCCGCATCCTTGCCCGCGGCGGAGGACTCGTGCAATCCACTTCCTACACCCGCGGCGTTTCCTCCGCAGCAGTTTCGTTGCTGGCCTTGCTGGCTCTCGCTGCATCCCGGCCCCAACCGAAGGCTTCGAACGACTCCGAAGTTGCCACCCGCATCCAGCGCGTGGAAAACGGGATTCCGCCGCTTCCTCTGAGCAGCGACGAGCCACCGATGCAGATCAACATCGAGAAGCTCATGCAGCTCTACAACGTCCCCGGCCTGAGCATTGCTGTCATCGACAACTTCAAAATCGCCTGGGCCAAAGGTTACGGAGTGACCGCGGCCGGCTCCAGCACGCCGGTTACAGTCCACACCCTCTTTCAGGCAGGATCGATCAGCAAGCCCGTCGCCGCCTCCGGAACCATGTCTCTGGTCGAGCACGGCCAGCTCTCACTCGATGAAAACGTCAACCAGAAACTGAAATCCTGGCAGGTCCCGGACAACGAGTTCACCAAAGAGCAAAAAGTCACGTTGCGACGCCTGCTCAGCCACAGCGCCGGCCTGACCGTCCATGGCTTCCCCGGATATGCCGTCGGAACGCCGATTCCAACCCTCGTGCAAATCTTCAACGGCGAGCCGCCTGCGAACACCGCGCCCATCCGGGTCGAGTTCGTCCCGGGAACCAAATTTCAATACTCCGGCGGCGGAATTACCATCGAGCAGCAGCTCGTAATGGACGTAACCGGCAAGCCCTTTCCGCAATTCATGCGCGAGACCGTGCTCGACAAAATCGGTATGAGCGACAGCAGTTATGAACAGCCGCTTCCCCCCGCGCGCGCTGCTGCAACCGCCACCGGCACCAGCGCCGACGGCACACCGATTCCCGGCAAGTGGCACATTTATCCCGAAATGGCTGCCGCCGGCTTGTGGACCACTCCCACCGACCTTGCCAAGTTCGGCATTGAAACCGCGCTGGCGAAACAGGGCAAAGCGAATCACGTTCTCGACCAGGCCACGACCCGTGAGATGCTGAAGCCGCAAATCGAGCAAGTGGGCTTGGGTTTCTTCCTCGATCAGTACAAGAACCCGGAGGAGTTCGGCCACGAAGGCGATGATGCCGGCTTCCAGGCGCTCCTGATCATGTTTGCCGATTCGGGTAAAGGCGTAGCCGTCATGGCCAACTCCGAAAACGGCGTCACGGTTGCGAACCAGGTCATCAGAAGCGTGGCCCAGGAATACGGATGGAACTACACGCCCGATCCTCCCGCGGCCGCCGCGCTGCTCATGCTGGTCGCCAACATCAAAGGTCCGCGAGCCGCGATTACACGATATGAAGAGTTGAAGAAAGCTGGATCATCCTCCCCTTACACCCTCGACGAAAACACTCTGATCCAGCTCGGCTACCACTTCCTCTCCGGGGGACAAACCGATTGGGCCATCCAGACCTTCAAGCTCGAAGTGCAGGACTATCCCAAAAATTGGAATTCCTACGATAGCCTCGGTGAGGCCTACCTCAAGGCGGGGCAAAAAGATTTATCAATTGAGAATTATCAAAAGTCCGTCGAACTCAATCCGCAGAACCATAACGGCATTGACGCCCTTAAGAAAATACAGGAACAGAAATAATAAAGCGCAGAAACAATGGCGGAATTGAGACCACCAAAATAACCGGCACTGGCCGGTTTCCTCCAACCGATCAGCACCGATTCTTGGCAGAGACTGCTGCTTCCGCACTAATACATAAATGTCAGGTTGTCCAGATAGACCGTGGTCGCCTGTTGTTCATAGTTCCCGTCCATCCGGTAATTGACCGTGACTCCCCCAACCCGGCACCGGGTACGGAGCGAGGTCTTATTCAGAGTAGCCGTAAACCGTTCAGCGCAATCGACTGGCAGAGCAGTTGATGGTTTGAGGTTCGTTGCACTTGAATCGTGAGATGGTTCCACTGATTCCTCCAGCGGATAGCAGCCCACGCCCGTCGGAATCCAATGGCCCGTGGCGTTCTCCCACGTATACCATTCGTTTCCGCCGGCGATGCGGACTCAGCCTTCGCGCACCGTACTCCGCGCACCTTGCGGTGAGAGGGTTTGACTCCGCCGACGGGTAGTGGCTGAATTTGAGATTCAGCCACTACCGAGTATCCACCGGGTTGACGTGCTCGTCGATTTCGTAATAATCTGCAATTACACCGGGAAGGAGGTGGTCGAATGACAAGTTCTGATAGTAGTGGTAAATGTTGTGGGAGTCTAAGACCAGGTGAGGTGGCTGAGACTTAGAGCTGGTTGCTCTAAGCGGGGCTCCGGACGCTGATCAGATTGAGGAAGGCGCCGGGGCTACAGCCCGCACACTAGCCGGTGAGTACGGATGGAGGCATCGCGTCGGTCGCGCGAGGGCTTTCATCCTCGGGACATCAGCCAAAGGCTTTAGTCCCAGACCCGGGAGTTGCCGTGAGAGGCCACGTAGAGTGACCACCTCTTGGTCAATCCCAAACAGTCCACCGGGAACCCTCTGCGAGCCAGTAACTTGCAGAGGGTTTTCTGTTTGTCATCTGCTGGTTCCCGAACTTAGGTTTTACGACCATTCGATTTACTGAATTTCGCCTTAGGTTATTTTTAGAGTAAATTGTAACCAAAACTGTGACCCCGTCGTGCGAACGACGGATGTTACGTGGCCTCGCATTTGTGGTTCCCCAAGCAGTTCCGGTTGAGAACCCCGGCGACAGCGTCAGACGTGAGCGTTCCTGGCGAAAAGTACTTTTCTGGTCCAATGCAGCTAACAACGGCCTCCACGCCTTCAAGAGCACCTGTCAGGCCCCCTGGGCAAAGGACATCTCCTCGGATGAAGGACAGCCGGTCGGCGGATGACAGTCGCTCCGGTGGCGAGCAACGACCGTAACGAAGTGTCCTTGTGCAAGTGCATGCTTTAGCACTCTGCGTCCCGTCGCTCCCGTCGCCAGCACGATGATTCGGATAGAGAGCGCCATCCGTCGCTTGTAGTCAGACAGGTTTCCGGTCGCCGACTTGGCGCCAGCCGAAGTGTCGAGAAGATGCATCGCCAGTTCCTGCGCGCCGATTCCATGCCGCTCCCATCGAGCGGCCGTGCCAGCCTGCGTCAGGGCATCGGCAATGACTGAAAGCACATCCGCCTCGAAGCGGGAAACAATGCTTTCCTCCTGAGATCGCGCGACTACCAGCAACTCCGCAATGTTGATCTGGGACGAAACGGCGAGCGAATCTCCGCAAAGAACCTCGAATGCGCCCATCAGTGCTTGCTCCACAGTGCCGTTGTGATTGCCGGCAAGACGTCTGATCGAAACCAACATCTGTTCTGTTAGATATTCCAAGGCGGCACGAAACAACCCTCCTTGTGGCGGAACTGGAGATAGAGCGTCTGCCAGATACCTCCGCTGCGGCCGCGACGTCCTCCATCGCGGTCTTCCGGTATCCGAACTGGAAGAAAACCTTCACGGCCGCCGCCAAAATCGCCGCCTGTCGTGGCGGCCACGCTGCCTCGCGCGCCTCATGCATTGGCTGCATCTCCGGCAAGCCCGGCTGGCCATTCCCGCAAGCGGTTCGCCTTTTTCTTGCCAAAAGATATATCTTAAGATATAGTCTAACCACAAATACGATATGTCGTGCGATATATCGAAAAGGAGACACAATGAACACACACTTTTTTGGAATGAACACTGAAGGTCGGGACCGTCGTTTCGCAGGACGAAGGGGATCTGAAACGGGAGCGAATGATTCGCAGGAGCGTGGCCGTGGCGTAAGAGGATTCGGGCATGGTTTCAGGGGCCATGGGCGCGGTGGACATGAGCATGATTTTGGCGGTCGCGGTCGCGGCCGCTTCGATCGTGGCTTCGGCGAAGGGCGAGGGCGCCTCTTTGATGCCGGCGACGTGAAGCTGGTCATTCTCAAGCTGCTTTCCGAGGAGCCCGCCTACGGCTATCAGCTGATCAAGACCATGGAGCAGCGCCTTTCGGGCGGCTACACACCGAGCGCCGGCGTCATCTATCCGACCTTGACCATGCTGGAGGAAGAGGGCCTTGCCATTTCTTCAGCGGAGAACAACAAGAAGGTCTACTCTCTCACCCCAGAAGGACTAGCCTGCCTTGAGGCCAACCAGACCCAGGTCGGTGAGCTGTTTGCGCGCCTGGAGGAAACAGGACGGAGTTTCGAGCGAGGCAGATCGCCGGAAATCATGAAGGCGTTCATGAACCTGCGAGGTGCCGTGGTGGCGCGTGTCTCGCGAGAGAGCGTGAAGCCGGAGCAAATCAAGAAGATTACCGACGCCATCAACGCCGCCGCTAAAGCGATCGACGAGCTCTGAACCTGCCGTTCGAACTTTCTCGATCCGCAGGCAACGCACACACCAACACTTGTGTGTTGCCAACTGGCAACACACAAGGAGAATCGATCATGCAGAATGAATCAGTATCGGTCCAGGCCGGATTTACGAAAAAATATACCGGCAAACCGCCGTGGGACATTGGCAAGCAGCAGGCGCCGTTTATCGCTGCCGCCGACCGGGTGAGGAGTCCGTTACTCGACTGCTAGAGGGGTGCGGGCAATTCGTCCGTATTCTTCGCAGCACGGATGCCAATGACGCAATTCGCGAGCACATCGAAGCCGCCAAACTGAATCCCTGCCCGGAGAAGCCTTCGCAGAGCCAGAACCAGGTTTAGGTTGTTAATCTACTGCCGCCAGCACATAGTCAGTCAGTATCTTTTGCGTCTGCTCGTGCATTCCGTGCGTATTGTAGTTCGTGCTGGTGATGACCACCGCCATATCGAGTGCGGGGATCGCAACGACCTTATTACCCCCGTTGCCCGACATGAAGAACGCTGGATAACTCTTCTGGCCGGACTTAAAGGACTTGAGCCACCACAAATAGCCGTATTCGGTCGTCTCATCAATTCGGGCATGAGGCGTCGTCGAGCTATGCACCCATTTTTCACTCACGATGCGCTTGTCTTGCCACTCGCCGCCGTTGAGATAAAGTTGAGCGACCTTGAGAAGGTCACGGCTAGTGAGCCGCAGTCCGCCGCCCGTTTGCGGAACGTTCATGGGAGAATAAACCCACTCGACATCCGTAATGCCCAGCATCTGAAAGAGCTTCTCGCTTGCATAATGATCGGTGCGTGCGCCCGTCGCTTTTTGCAGGACTTCGCTCAGAGTGAAAACTCCTCCGGTGCAATAACTGAAATAGCGTCCGTAGGGAGGCGCTTCCGCCTGCTCGCCTACGCGCATATGTCCGCGAATTGGTAAATCGAGAATGAACTGCGCCCAATCCTCCACCAGGTACATCCTCTCCTCGTTGCCACGCGAAGCATCATTCCAGTCATCGCACTCCAGCGGTGAACTCATAGTCAGAAAATCTTCCACCGTGATCGCGGTTTTGCGCGGGTCGGGATTCTGAACTCGGCGGGCATGTTCCGGCAGCAGCTCCAGAACCTTCGCACCCACTCCGCTGAGCTTGTGCTCTTCGATGGCAATGCCGATGAGTATGTCTGTAATGCTCTTGGTCGCTGATCGAGTGTCGCGGAGAGTAGCAGCGTCGCCGTCGAAATAGCCTTCATAAGCAAGCTTGCCATGACGGGCGATCAAGACGCTTCCTATTTTATTGAACTCTCCGGAACGAATGGCGGTCTCGAGCGTGCGGAGGCGAGCCGCGGAAAGGCCCACTTGGGCGCCGGATGCAGTGGGCCATTCGGCAGTCGGTGGTTGAAATGACGCTTGGGGTTGGGAGCTAGAAGCAGTCGAAAAGAACAGCATTAAAATTAATACCTTCCAACGAGCAGCAGTCATGGGCAGCCCTCAAGTATTTGACGCTGGCACGCACATCTGAGTGAGCAGACGATAACTATATCCATCGCTACTCAGAGCGAAACCTCCCCGAGCCGTGCCGATGTGCACAGGGCCGTCTCTTTTTCGCCACGAAAACTACGTGCGCATCGTTGCAGCTCCGGCTCAGCGTACGCCACTTTCGCTTGCTTCAGGATGGGGACTGTTGGGCGGGTGTCTTTCAACGTGGAATCTGGTCTCGCTGCGCCAAAAACTGACTCTGGCACTCCTTTGCTGCCGATCGCAATCCTTCGCGAATAAGTGGCATCCCAAGTTTTGCCCGGCGTTGTGCCTCCGAGATCGGCAGACCTAGAAACGCAGTTATTGGTTGCCAGCCTTTCAGAAACCTGGATTTTGGTTTAGGTTTCGCAATCGGTAGTCCGCCACACCAACCGTTTGCTACGCAACAGAAATGCTTCGGCCGGTTTTCTCATGCTGCTCTGCGTCAACCGGTCTCCGCTGGAGTACGGGGATTTCGATTATCAGTTTCGTGCCGCTCCCGCCCGATTGAATTTCCAGCGACCCGTGCAATTCGCGCACCCGTTCTCGCATTCCTGCTATGCCGACGCCCGCATGACCATCGCCGTCAATAATTTTCGGAATGCCCCGTCCGTTGTCGCTGATTTCCAAATGAACCTGCTCCTTATCCACGCGAACGCAAATCTCTACTTCCGATGCGGCTGAGTGCCGATGAACGTTGGTGAGAGCCTCCTGTAAAGCACGGAACAACGCGATCTCAACATCGTCGTGCAGCCGATCAAGCTTTGGTGGCAAATCAATGTTCGCCTTGATGCCGCTGCGCTGAGCGAAGCCGTCTACATACCATCGAGCCGCAGAGCCAAAGCCTGCTTCATCCAGCAACGGAGGATGGAGCAGATGAGAGATGGTACGGGTTTCAGTCAAACACTTCTCCACGATCTCAAAGCATTCTGAAGCAAGCTTCTCTCTATTCCCATCGGCGCTCGATAGCAGGTTGAGGTTGATTTTTAGAGCAGTCAAGTATTGCCCCAAGCTGTCATGCAGCCCTCTTGCAATCTTGCGTCGTTCCTCATCCTGCAAGGTCAGAATTCGACCACTGAGGCTGCGAGCGGCTTCTTCGGCACGCTTGCGGGAGGTTATGTCCGTGTTGATTTCCAGCCAAGCGAAAGGTTTACCGTCCTGATCCCGCATTGTAGTCCAGCGGCTTGCAACCACGATCTGAACGCCGTCCCGCCTTGTGTGGCGAAGCTCGCCTTCCCAGTACTCTCTGGTTTCGATTTCCGCCAGCGGAATGGGAAACTTAGTGCAGAGCAATTCGTGCGATGAACGACCGATAGCCTCCTCCTTGCTCCAGCCGTATAACCTTTCCGCTCCTTGATTCCAATAAGAAATTGCGCCATGCAAGCTCTTTACAAAAATTGCGTCATTCGCCAGGTCGAGGAGCGCGGCCTTCTGTTTTGTCTCAGCGACATTTTGTTCCAGTTCTGCTGTCCGCTTTCTCACTCTATGCTCCAATTCTTGTTGTGCTTTCCGCAACTCCTCTTCGATTCGCCTGCGCTCTGCCACCTCTGCTTTTGATCGCGCTTGGGATCGACGGTTTCCTTCCCCAAGCGCGATGATGAAACCGGAAAATACAAGGAAGCCCGCCATCCCGTAAATCTCCGTTGTAGGGTTTTGAAGCGCGAACGAGTGGAATGGTGGAACGAAGAAATACCAAACACCAACAAGGCTAAGGAGCGTCGTGACGACGGCGGGTGCTACCCCGCAATACCAAGCCGCAAATGCAACCGCCGCCCAGACTGTGTGGTAGGGATTTGTCGCTCCGAACAGGGGAGTAAGCATCCCCCGTAAACCGAGCGCAGCCAGCGCAGCGACAACCGCAAGAACATATCGTAGTGCCTCTGGACCGATCCGGCGCATGACAGCTTCCCTTTAGCCTACCGTAGCAGACTATCGCTGCCGTTAGAAACAAAATGCTACTACAGAAAAAATTACGAATGCAAGATAGATTATTGGCTTTAGTTTGGTGGCATTTAGGCGATGTTTTCGTAGAATGATTTTCCTGTTGGGATGATGCCATCCGCGGATGTGACATCTTGGCTAGACGGCAGCGACAGGTTGGAATTTTGCGTTACCTTCCGCACATGTGCGGGCTCATCGGAATCGTTTTCATATACCAAGAGAGGAGCGCAGTATGAGCACTGTAGGTGAAAGTGCCCCTGCTCATCAGAACGGACGATAAGACTGTCTGGAAGACTTTACATCAGGAAGCACTTGTTGAAGGGGAGCCCGAGACTCTCACCCAAGAAAATTGACGCTGCTCAAAAAGCAATTGGGGAGCGAGCATTTTAGCCTGCTTACGGGGAAACCGGGACAAAAGGGGCAGGGCGAGAGAAGCGAATGCGAACGGCGTTTTGGATGATTTAAGACGAATTTATCAACCCAAAGGTCGTGCGCCATGAGCGCATCGAACAAAAGACTGGCGTGAGTCGGGCGCCGGAAGTTGCGATGCGAACCTCGGCATGGTGAGCCTCGCGGCAGAGCTATAATAAGGAATCGCTTCGCAACCTTGGCTTTTGCATCGTCGTCTTACCCAGAAGGAAGTAACGTATCGACGCGAAAAATGGCGAAGAAGAAAGCTGCTAATCTCCCGCCGAAACTCACAGAAACGGAACAAGACCTACTTTCGCACATCCAAGGCGGATACCAGCTTGAAACTGATTCGCTCGGCGGCAATCCAGTTCTGCGGCGGTTGAAAGATAATGAAGAAATGCGCCCTCTATCTGCCAATCGCAATACCATCCAGGCAATGGAACAGCGCGGACTCATCAGCCCCGGCAAAGGTCGAGACCCGCTCACTCTCGTGTGGCGTCTGAAAAAGAAGCAGCCCTAGTGTAGTACCCACTGGACATGCTCGGTGCGCCCCTGTCTTACAATCGAAAGCAATGCGCAAGCGGCCTTTCATACCCTCGTGGCTGCAGCCCTGGCGCAGAACGTTTACCCTTCTACCAGCTGAGAGCAGCAGACTCGTGTTGCGGGCCGTTTGTTATCTGCGGAAGCTTTCTGCAATGTGCGGTTAAGCAGCTTCGAGAGAGGGAATTTGCCAGCCCTTTCGCAGTTTTTCATTGGTCGGCACCTAGCAGAGCGCCAGGGCTTCATGACCGAGGTTGGCAAGCAAAGGAGTCTGCACTCCCGGCTGCTCCATTCGGTACAAGACGCCCAGAGGGCACAGCTTACATGGCTCGAACCTTTCCCCTTCAACCTGGACGGCCCGTTCCAACAGCTTGTGGGGGGTGGAATGCAAAGCGGCGTATGAACCAGACCTCGGGACAACCTCACCGCTCTTGAATGTGTTGAAAAAGCCCATAAAAGTCCTCTGCGACAACCACTCGTGCAATATTTTCAGCGGTTGGGGCAGGAGTCGCAATACGGGTTTCGCCGGAAGGCCCGGTGCAGTGGGCTCTAGGCGTAGGATTCGCTTCGCTGTAGGGAAGCCAAGCCTTTTCGAAAGCGAGCTTCGATTCAGCGGAACTGATAGCCAGGTTTCAGTTCGCAGCGATAATTCTTGGATTGGTCCCGGTCGACTACTACATGGCAATCCGCCCACCGCAAAAACAGATCAGGGCCCAAAGGGAACACAATAGGATCTCCCTGGATCTCAGCTTCAATGCTCGGGCCTTCCGCCGCGGGAGGCAGGCTGAAGTTCAGCGCATGCCCGAAAATTACCGGATAAGTCTCTCGCACCATGTCGCTGGTCATGGGATGAACCACTTCAGCCTCCACCAGGAATGTAACGGTGTCTGACCAGTTGAGGACAGAAACATTGAAGCGTCGCCGATCAGTGGAAAAGCCTTCCTGATCGATCCTCGTGAAGGGGCACGGTCCTGCAATGCAGGAAACTCTTGCGTTGCGAAATTCATTCCCTTCCCCGGCGTCCAAGGACAGGGAACCCAGCGTTGCCTTCCACTTGCCGCCGGGGGCGCACGGAGGATGATTGCTGCACGGCGTATTTCCCGTGCTGACTATCTGGAAAGCTTTTACGGCGCTGCCAATGTTCGCCTCCGTCGTAGCCTTTACGGAATATCGTATCCGTGGATTCGAGACCGCGGACCCGGAGCGCGTTTCGGCATTGGTATTCTGGTGCAGGGGCACCATTCGGACAACGTAAATTTTGTCTCCGATAAAATCATTCAAGTCCAGTGGTCGATAACCCTCACGGCGGAAACTGAGAACCACCGACTGGCGGCGCCGCAGGCCTTTGGGCAGCGTTAGGGAAAAGAAGCCCGAGGAATCCGACTTGGAGGTACCCTTGCCTAATGCATTGATCGCGGCGATCTGGACATCCGCCAATGGCAATTGCCGGTTTGGGTCGAGGTCCTCTCGTAAGACCGCACCTCGGAGCGTCACTGGTTGACGGTGACGCAGCAGCGCAATGACCGCAACTGCCGCCATAATGGCAAGAATCGGGACTGTCCAAATTGCGATGGTCTTGCGTCTAGTCATGGCTGTACTTTAATGTTTTAACATTCCAGACCGTATTCTTTGTAGGGCAAGTTTCTGCCGCGAATGGAGTGGAGCGCCGGTAGGAGTTTGTTGGTGCAAGTGGAGGCATCATAATCTAGTTAATGCGCATGCAAGTGAAAGACTCTATTACAAATCGCCTTTCGCGAAGAGATCTGCTCTTTCAAATGGGCGGCATGGGTCTGTTGGGAGTTCTCAACCCCTGCCAGGTCTTTTCTTCGGTCTCGGAAACGCAGCCTCCGCAGGCCTCCCAGGCGTCGCCAACACCCAGCGTTCTCTCGCAGGAGGACGACGATTTTCTGCAGGAAATGGAGAAGCGAAACTTCCAATACTTCTGGGATCAGGCGGGGGGGCAGACTGGTTTGATCAGGGATCGATGCAATGTCTTGAAAGATGACAATTCCATAGTGGCCAGCATTGCGGCCACAGGATTTGGCCTCACAGCTCTTTGCATCGGTCAACAAAGGGAATTTATTTCTCCTTCCGATGCTCGGGACCGGGTGTTGGCTACTCTGCGCTTTCTGTGGAAAAAGATGCCCACACATCGAGGTTTCTTCTACCATTTCGCCGACATTAATACGGGAGAACGAGTTTGGGATTCCGAAGTCTCTTCCGTTGATACCGCCATCCTGCTGTGCGGCCTGCTCACTTGCCGGAGACATTTCGAGGAACATTCGGAAATCAGTTTATTGGCTTTCGAAATATTTAACCGGGTCGATTGGAGCTGGCTGTCCGAGGATACCTCGCTATTGCCGCACGGGTGGACTCCCGAGTTCGGCTTCCTGCCGTACCGATGGGACTATTACAGCGAGATGATGATGATCTACCTGCTCGGATTGGGATCGCTTCCCCATCCCTTGCCCAGCGATGTCTGGAACGCGTGGAAGCGCACCAAGTTTGAGTATGATGGCATCCGTTACATCGGTTCATTCGCACCATTGTTTGTGCATCAATATTCGCAGGCGTGGTTTGATTTTCGTGGGAAGCGCGATCAGTATGCCGATTACTTTGAGAACTCGATGCTGGCAACCGACGCCCACCGGCGTTTTTGTCTGGAACTGGGCAAGCAATTTCCCGATTACAGCGACGATCTGTGGGGTATTTCCGCTTCCGATTCCCAGAAGGGCTACGTGATCTGGGGGGGGCCGCCGACAATGGGGCCGATTGATGGCACAGTTGTGCCCAGCGCCGCGGCCGGTTCCCTGCCTTTCATGACGCAGCCTGTGATGCGCGTTCTCCGAAACATAAAAGATCATTACGGCCGCGCGTGGACTCGTTACGGATTTTTGAATGCCTTCAATCCTCTCAAGAATTGGTACGACAGCGACGTCATCGGGATTGATCTAGGTATCTCAATGCTTATGGCGGAAAATGTTCGCACCGGTTTCGTGTGGCATACTTTCATGAAAAATCAAGAGGCACAGCGCGGCATGGAGCGTGCCGGATTTAAGAAGCACCAGCCTTGATAAGGCGACGAATAGGGTTGGCAACCTTCTACTTCAGCTCAATCACCGCAAGCCCATGGTTCGGCAGCGTGATTGTGATCTCGCCGTGGTCGAGACGATCGCTTTCGGGCGCAGGGAGATCCGCAGCCCGTCGAAGCTGCTGTATCTCTTTCTGCGTCGGATAACGTGGGCCTCCCATTTTTTCGTAAACCTGGTGAACATCCCCGTGTTCGGCGTCCACCCGCGAAATATACGCACGCTTTGCGTTTGTATTCTTGAGTTGCAAGGTAACGGTTCTTGGGGAACCGGATTGTTCTGGGGGAGCGTAGTTCCAGACCGCCAGCACTAACGTTCCCTCGGCTCGGCGGGTCAGGAGGGCGGATTCAGAGTCGAGCTGGAGTCGTTGGTCCCCCAGTTGGTGCAGCAGTTTAAAGGCATTGAATGCCGGCTTGGGAATGTCGTCTTCCGCGACCAGACCGTAGCCGCCGTAGAACGGTGTTTTCACCACCCCCTGTTCCTCGAAGACATCGGAAAAGCTCCAGTAGGACATGATGTCAACCAAACCATCGCACTGGCGGATAGTGTCTGCCATCCATGGGCCCATGTAAATCGAGTCGGTAACTTCGGGCTCGTTCTTGTAGCTGGCATTAAACTCGCTCCAGATCAGCGGAAGATTTGGCATGCGCGACGACTTGATCTGGCTATGCACTTTGTCCACCGCGCGGCAGACCATGCGATCGCGCGGAATGTTTTCCTGGGTTCCGAAGATGTCTTGCGCGGTGTCGTTGGCATAGACGTGAGTTGACACATAGTCGAGCGGAATTTGTTTCTCGGCACAGTGCTTTATGAATGCGTCGACCCACGCGGCCTGCGCCGTGGCAGGTCCACCGACCCGCAGTCCCGGATTTACCTTTTTGATTGTGGCCGCGGTTTGGTCATAGAGTTCCCAATAGGTTTCCTGCTTTGGCTGCCCTGCCCAGAAGTCAAGATTGGGTTCATTCCAGACTTCGAAATACCATTGCGCGACTTCATCCAGGCCGTAGCGCTCGATAAGGTGCTGAACGAACGCGCGGACCAGATCGTCCCAACGGCTCCAATCCTTCGGAGGAGCAACGTTCGGCCGGTACCAGAAAGGGTGAAGAGTATGCGTGGCTGCCAATTGATTGGGCATAAAACTGATTTCGACGAAAGGACGCACTCCCATTGCCAGCAAACCGTCATAGATGTGATCGACGTAGGAGAAGTTATAAACGGCACGCCCTTGACTATCTTCGCTGTATACACCAACTTCGTCATTGAAAATGCCGTGAAAACGGACGTAGGTGAAATCCGTGATCTGTTTAACCGCGCGCAAGTCGCTGCGGTAGTCCTCACGAAGGCTGAGTATCGCCCGCCCTGATCCAAACATTTTTTCCCAAAAGTGGGGAAAGGGATGCGAAGCCGCGTTGCCATCGATGACGATTACTTCCGCCTGCGAAGCCGCGGCCTGAGCACACAGTGGTGAGCCGATTGGCAAGAACGTAAAGAGAACTGCAAGAGTGAGAACATGAGAACGTCGCATAGATGTAGACGCGGATACTCGCGTCAAATGATGAGCCTCCAGGTTCTGATTGCCTTCGAGTCTCGTTCACGCCGCATTACTGCGCGGCCCGGCTGAAGTGACGCCAGCAGCCGGCTTTTCTTGCAGCAACAGTTCAGTGGCCTGTACTCGCGGGTGGCTATGAAACCAGTTTTGTATCACTTCGTCGCGCAGGAAGTTTGCCATCGCGAGCAGGCTCATGCCTTGATGGTGGGCCATCCAGCAACGTACAACTTCGAATCCGCGAGACCGGGACCCGGCCCGCGACGGACTGAAGTCCAACGACTCATAGTAACCGTAGGTACCCACCCCTCGTTTGCGTCGCAAGTTACGCAAATTCCGAATTGCGGCGTCGGGATCCGTGTCCAGAGCTAGGAAAGTCGAATATGGGGAGATGACCGGTCCGTCCTGCTCGGGTTTGTGGATCGCCAACTGAGGCACTCCAAAGGCGAAATAGAAATAGTTGCCGGATGAATCCATTTGACTGGAGGCGGACTCGGAAATGCCCCAGGGGACTTTCTTATGGGAGCCGTATGCTCGTTGGGAGCGCACAGCAGCTTCCGCCGCCCGTTCCAGCAGCGTATTGGGATACAAGTGCGTCCAAAGGGCCGGCATTAGATATTCGAACATGGTGCCGGTCCACGACAGTAAACCGGGTGTTCCTTGATCGACCATTGGCGGACGACCGAGTTGAAACCAGCTGTCCTGCGGAATGTCGTCTTTGGCGATGGCCACAAAATAAGCGATGCGCGCTTCGCTCGCCAGAAGATCGTAACAAGCTGGATGGTTATTCTCGTTCCCAACCTCGTAAGCCACCGACAGCAGATTGCGGCCCGGATTAAGCAGAAATCCAAAATCCATTTCGTCTACCAGTTTGCTTGAAAGGTCCGCGATTTTCTTCAGATCTTCGACAAGACGTACTGTGCGGGAACGCGACTCGGGAAGCAGTTCGAGGAGTTCACCCGAGAGCTTACTCAGTTCTCCGGGGACAGCAGAATCAAGCGCCGCACGAAGTTGAATCGCAAGACGATCGATGAAGCTGGGCATTTGTTCGAGCACGACAGCGTCGCCGAGAATCGCAAGATCGTTCTTCAGACCGCTGTATTCGGGAAGCAGCCACGGCGCATACAGTTGCGCTACGCGGCAGACCTGCCTGATCCGCTCTTTGGCATGCTCGAGCAGCCAGAGTGCGTCCGGGCTTTTCGAACTCGCAGGCGAAGGTTGAAGGTCCTTGAGAACCGCCTCGGGAATATCTAGAAGGTAGTGCAGGCTGTCGTGCCGATGAAGCGCAGTCGCCATAGCGGAGAATTTTCGGCGGGGCAGAGCGCCAAGGCTAGTCAAGACGTAGAGATGATCTGCGAGACCTTCCGCCAACTCACGCGGAAACAGCGGCCGTCTGAGAAGGTCATGCGCTCCTTGCTCGAGGGTCCAAAGGGAAGCCACCAAATTGCCGCTATCGACACTCGAAACCACGGCCGGGGGGAGGGGAACTAACGATCTTGTGTCATACCAGTTGAGCAAGTGGCCCCGGTGTCGCTGCAGCTGCGCTATGGTTGCGTAGGTTCGCAACGTAAGCTGCACAAATTCCGGTACGGTAAGATATCCGAATTCGCAAGCCACCTGGCGCGCGTTGAGAAGAAAGCCCAAATTGGTGGGCGAGATGCGAGGCGCGACTTTGGTGTTTTCTTCCTGAACATTATCGGGAACCAGCCAGTGGTGCTCTTCCGTGCTGAACTCGTCGAAGTAGCGCCAGGTTCGAAGCGCAGATTCGCGGAGCAACCATCGGTCGCGATCGGATAACTCTTTGCGCGGAGCCTCGGGGGGGCGGTTTAGCCACACTGAAACCGGTTTACCGAAGGCCCAAAGGAGAAGAATAGGAAGTGCCGCGAACAGAGCCTCAGGACGCACAAGCCATACCAGCAGAAACAATCCCAGCGCGAGCGCGGGACTCCAATTCAGGTAAATATCGAGGGTTGTGTGCTTGTCACCTGCGAGCTCCGCTTCGGCCGCCGTTTCCCATTGCAAGAGTCTTTGCCGCGTGATCAAACGACGAACCATGGTCCGCACCACAGCATCCATGGACAATAGCGCCTGATGCGCCAGGAATGTAATCGTCAACCAGTTCGCGATGCTGGCGTTCAAAAATGCATTCCAAGCGTCGCCGATAATCGATTTTTCCCCCAAGATCGCGGCGTTTACCAGATCGAAACCGAGCTGGCAGAGCGCCGGCACGAACAGAATGGCGACGGTTGCTGCAGTCCAGGCCGCCGGCCCGCCGGGAAGGCACAACCATCCCAACAAGAACAGAAGAAAGATCGCAGGCTCCACCAAGCTTCGCCGCAGGTTATCGAGAATCTTCCATCGCGAAATCACGGACAGGGGATTGGGCACCCGCTGTCCCGATTCCTCGGGCACCAGCGGCAGCAGCCATCCCGCAATTTGCCAATCGCCCCTCATCCAACGATGTTTTCGGCGATTGTGCGCGCTATAGTGCGAGGGATAATCCTCAATTATTTCGATGTCGCTGACTAACCCCGCTCGTGCATATGCACCTTCTACCAGGTCATGACTCAGCAAAGCATTCCGCGGGAATCGCCGATCGAGAACCCGGTGTAACGTGTCCACCTCGTAGATTCCTTTGCCCACAAAAATGCCTTCGCCGTAGAGGTCCTGATACACATCGGAAGTTGCGTGCGTGTAGATATCAAACCCAGTCTGTCCCGAGTAAATGCTTGCCAGCCGCGACCGTGCCGAACTTTGTACGCTGACTCCAACGCGAGGCTGCAGAATGCCGTAACCGGCAACCACGATGCCCTTATCCGGGTCAATAATTGCCTGATTCAAAGGGTGAGCCAAAGTGCCCGCCATGCGACTGGCTGATCCTCGCGGGAGTTCGGTGTCGGAATCGAGAGTAATCACGAAGCGAATGCCGGAGAGTATCGACAGGTTGCCCACCTTCAGCGGGAAGCTGTCAAACCTGCCGCGCAGCAGGTTGTTCAAATCCATCAATTTGCCGCGCTTGCGTTCCCATCCCATCCAGATCCGCTCGCGCGGATTGAAAACCCGGTGCCGATGAAACAAAAAGAAAGAACCCATCCCCTGTCCGGCATATTTCTGGTTCAGTCTGTGGATCAATTGTGAAGCCAGGTCGACCAGGACGTTGTCTTCCCGGGGCTCGGCCGGAGAATCGGGTAGATCTGAGAGGAGCGCATAATGAATGTTCGGGTCCTGATTACCCAGATACCGGACCTCCAGATCGCCTACCAGCTTGCGGACCTGCTTCTCGTTCAAAAGCACAGTCGGAATGGCTACCAGAGTGACGCAGTCGTTGGGGATACCCTCTGAAAAATCCAGCTTGGGGAGGGTTTGCGCTGGCAGCAGCAGAGTAATCAGATAGTTCATGACTTGGACAGCGCTCTGCGAACTGGGCAGCAACACAGCTAGAATTGAAAGCAAAACCAGCCACAAAGAAGTAGTTGGCGGGGTCAACCAAAGGACAATGCCCGAAACGATGGCGAAAGTAAGAGCTGCGATGCCGGGCAGATAAATTTCATCCGGATGCTCGAGCAGAAAAGTGCGAAAGCGCTGCGCGATGGAAGGATGGAAATCTACCCTCTCCCCGAGAACGGTGCTGCCTTCCGCCACAAGATACGATCCCACGTGAGAATCGCGCAGAGTCGCACGCGGGTCTTCATTCGTCTGTTTCTGTGCCCGACGCGCTAACGCCAGCACTTCGCTGGCAACTTTCAACTCCGAGCAATCGCTGCGGTCCGCGATACTCACCACTCGCTTGCGATAGACCTCACGAGTCTCATAGTCCATGCGAGGATAAGCTCCCGCCGGGTCTTCCCGCAGAATCCGATCAAACAGGATCAGAGGCTCGATAACAATTTTCCAAGAGGTCTGTTTAATCTCCTGCAGGCTGCGGACCGCATTGCTGACGGCATACGATCCCCCGGGATCCTCCAGCAACCGGCGGCCCATCTCCGCGATGTGCTCCAGAAGCACAAGTTTCATGACGGGGATAAGCATCCACAGCTCGGCCATCTTAAGCACAGTGACTTGCTGAAAGGCTTGGACGTAGGAGATGAAGGTCGCTTGACTGAAGCGGTATTCGTCGCCCGTGAGAAAGTCCTTGGCCAACGCCGCTATTCTTGGAATGATGGTGCCATCGGAAGTGCGCACCTGAGGAAGTTTGTGAACAGCGCTGAACGTTCCACAAGTTGTTCCCAGTTCTCCTGACAGCAGGAAAATGTTTTCCTGCAGGGGCTTAAGATTCTCGGCTACCGCCTTCCCGGCCCGCGATTCCAGCGACCTCAACAACGGCCGGAAGGCTCGAGAGAGGGTCTCGCAGCGATCGCGGAAGGTACGAGATTCTTGCTGCCCCGGCATCCATGCCAAACTTCGGGCGAGGTCAGCAGCGCTCAAGACCGAGTTGTCGGGGCGAACTTCCATATCTGTCGGAGGCATGCGCAGGCCTTCGGGTTCTGCTTTCAACAGTTCCAAGTGACCGCTCTGGGGTGTCATTCCATATCCTTCCTAGCGATAACTTGAGGCCTGCATCTCGAACATCTCTGCATAACGACCACCCATGCTGGCCAGCTGATCGTGAGTTCCTTCCTCTGCAATCCTGCCATTCTCGAGGACTAGGATGCGGTCCGCCGAGCGGACGGTTGAGAAGCGATGCGAAATAAAGAGCGCCATCTTTCCGGCGGTGAGTTCCGCAAAACGGTGGAACACTTCGAACTCGCTGCGCGCATCCAGTGCTGCGGTGGGTTCGTCGAGTATCAGCAACTGCGCATCGCGAAGATAGGCCCGCGCCAGCGCGACCTTTTGCCACTCTCCTCCTGAAAGATCCACTCCCTGCTCAAAGCGCCGCCCCAACATTTGGTCGTAACCTAACGACAGGCGTCCTATGGTTTGGTCCGCCATGCTTTTCTGCGCCGCACTCTTCAGCAGGTCGAGGTTGTTGATTTCGTCGATGCGGCCAACGGCGATATTTTCCCGGGCGGTCATTTCATAACGCATGAAGTCCTGAAAGATGACTCCAATTTCCCGATGCAGATCTTCCAGATCGTACTCGCGGAGGTCGATCCCATCCAACAGGATTTGGCCCTCGGTAGGATCATAGAGTCGGGTGATCAATTTTACGATGGTGGTTTTGCCCTGTCCGTTCTCGCCGATCAATGCGAGCCGCTCGTTAGTGTGCAGCTGAAAATTAATCTGGTCCAGGACCCGGCGGGGATTTCCCGGATAACTGAAAGAAACGTTTCTGAATTCGACGCCGCCTACGATCGGCCGGGGCGCCGGCAGGGCATTCTTCTTCGACTGGATCGTCGGCTTCATATCAAAAAATGCCAGCAGATCGGTCACAAAGAGTGCCTGGTCTCCAATCCCTGCCAGCGTCGAGAAAATCTGTTGGATGTTGCTGCTGGCCTGCTGAATGGCTCCCGCCAGAAAGGTCAAGGTGCCGATACTCATGGCTCCCGCAACCGTACGCCAGATGACAAATGCGTAGGCCGAGTAATAACCCATGGTACCGATCATCGACAGTAGCGAGCCCGCAATCAGTTTGCGCCGGGAAAGCGCGACATTCTCGTCGTAGATCTCGTCAGATAACCGCGTGAACCGTTCCAGTAGGAAATTCTTGAGCCCGAATAGTTTCAGCTCCTTTGCCGCTTCTTTGCTTCCACCCAGGATCCGCAGGTAATCCAATTGCCGCCGCATTGGAGTCTGGCGAAAATTCTTCGCATATCCCAGGAAAGCAAAATGGCTCTCTCCCAGAAACGCTGGAAGCACGCCTGCGATCAGCAACAGCATCAGCCATGGAGAAAACAACATGATCGATACAGAGAGGGTGATTGTGGTAATAGTCTGCTGCACCAAACGCCCGATGGCCTGAATCATCACCAGCCGGTCAGTCGCCTGTACCCGCGCTCGTTCCAGGCGATCGTAGAAAACTGGATCCTCGTAGGCAATCAGATCGAGGCTTGCGGCGTGGTTCATGACTCGGATGCTCACGTGCCGGGTGTATTTGTCAGCCAACAGGGAATCCGAATAATCGATGGTACGGACGAGAATGCTGTTTATGACCGCGAGGGAAAACTCCGCTACGACCAGCCACCAGAACCCGCGCGCCACCGGCTGGTGCGCGGAAACAGCATGCACGATGCCATCAATGATCAGCTTCGTGATCCAGAGAAGCACCACGGGCAGCAGCGACGACAGAAGCCGTGAAATCAACCCGAAGATCACTACGGATGGACCAGAGTCCCAAACGATCTTGAGAACAGCCGGTACATTGCGGAGCGCGGAGATGCGTTCCTGCCATCCTCCCCAAAAGTTTTGGCGTTCCGTCATGCGTGCTTGCTGCCGTCATCTAAGCGGGTTCGAGTGCTTGGATTGGACGAAGTGGCGAAAATGTGCCTTGGAGTATGACAGTCTCGCCCCTATGAATGCAACGGCTTAACAGAAGATGCGCAAAGTGCCTGCAGGGTTTATCCCCTTCCTCGAACCGGCTGTATCGAGCTCGGCGGCCCGCTGATCGATTCAAAATCACACAAAACATCGTTCCGCCAACCTCCAGGCGAGCCGGCACAACCAAATGAGAGTGCAAACCTCGACAACCGCTGCGTTTTCTGCAGGTGTATTCCGCGCCTCTCTCTTGCTGCTGGTGGTAACCCTGTCGAATCTGGGCGAAACACAAAATGCCAAGTCCATGGGGAAGGGGGAAATTCGTCCCGACGAAAAGCAAAACCTTGAATCTCGCGGCCGATACATCGTGGAAGACCTGGCCATTTGCGCGCAGTGTCACACGCCGCGCGATAGCAGCGGGGCTCCTGACCGAAGCAAGTGGTTACAGGGCGCGCCGGTATGGTTGAAGTCAGCCGAACCGGTGGAGAATTGGCCACTGCAAGCGCCCAGGATTGCGGGAGCGCCGCCGGGAACGGATGCCGAAATGGTTACGCTGCTTACGACCGGCGTCTGGCGCACCGGGACTTACTTGCGTCCGCCGATGCCACAATTTCATATGAGCCGGCAGGACGCAGAGTCGGTCGTTGCCTATCTAAAAACAGTCAAGCCAGCCGGGCAGTGAAATTCCGAGTTGATTCGATCGAGGGTTCGAGTCCGTCAGAATTATTGTCACGAAGGAGAATCCCCCTGCTTGATCATGCCAAGAAGTCGGATGTGATCATCATCGGCGCCGGAGCAGCTGGACTGTCGGCGGCTGCGGCCCTGGGCAAGGCCGGGGTTCCGGTTACGTTACTTGAGGCGCGCGACCGAATCGGGGGTCGCATGTTTACGCTGCTCGACCCCAAGTTGCAGGCCCCGATCGAACTCGGCGCAGAATTCATTCATGGTCGACCTCATGAAATATGGAATCTGCTCAAGAGTCATCACGTTCGAATCACGGAAATGGACGGGGACAATTGGTGTGTGGAAAAAGACCGGCTCAGTCCTTGCGACTTCTTTTCAGATGTGGACAAGATTCTGACGAAAATGAAATTCGATGTCCATAAAAACAAAAACAAGGACGACGAAACGTTCGTCGACTTTCTCGAACGCTATAGCTCCCGGCTTGAGGGTACTCCGCAACTTCGGCGAGCTCGGGAGTGGGCGACCGCTTACGTGAGCGGGTTCAACGCAGCCGATCCGAGCTTGGTAAGTGTGAACTGGCTGGTCAAGGGAATGCGTAGCGAAGAACAGATCGAAGGCGATCGCACTTTCCGCGCTGAACATGGATACACAGATCTGATCGAAGTATTCCAACCATCGCTGAATGATGGTGCGGTTACTGTCCGGAAAAGCACCACAGTCGAAAGCGTTCGATGGGAGCCGGGCCGGGCTGAGATCACCACTAGTTCCGCGAATGGAGAAGCGAAGCTTTCGGCTCCGCACGCGCTGATCACTGTTCCCCTCGGAGTTCTGCAGGCCCGTCCGGATGAGAAGGGCGCGATTCAGTTCAATCCGAAGCTACCTGGCAGGAAGCAAGATGCGATTCACCAAATCCTGATGGGCAAAGTCATTCGGATTACCCTGCGATTCCGTGAGCGTTTTTGGCAAGAGCTTCCAACGATGCGCGAAAAGAATTCCCAGACGATGGGCGGGATGAGCTTTCTGTTTTCCCATGACGGCTGGTTCCCCACCTGGTGGACTACGTCGCCGCTAAAGCTTCCGTTGCTGATCGGGTGGGCGCCGTTTCACTGTGCCACGCGGCTCTCGGGCAGAAGCGAGTCGTTCGTCGTTGAACAAAGCATTGAAACCCTGCATCGTCTGCTGGGCTTGAGTACACAGAAACTTCATACTTTGCTTGAACACGCGTACTTCCATGACTGGCAGACCGATCCGTTTTCGCGAGGAGCCTACAGCTACGGAAAGGTTGGCCAGGAGCGGGCGCACCAAGCCCTGGCCGAGCCGATCGAGAACACGCTGTTCTTTGCAGGCGAAGCTACGGACACAGAAGGCCAGAACGGTACGGTTCATGGCGCAATTCGAAGCGGCAGGAGGGCAGCGACTGAGATAGCCGATGTTATTAAGGTCCGAGTCAAATGACGAGTGTCATGTGCCGAGAGAGGATCGGTTCTGCAACAAAGGCTTGAGTTTCCTATGCAGCCTTGCGCTCTCGCGTGAGGGTCTCTTTCTGCTCGGCGTGAATCTGGACCTGCTCGTGCTTGATGTCCAGACGAAGATGGTTATAAATACTCATGTACTGGTTGGCTACCCAAACCAGAGCGAAGAGGGCGATCAGGTATCCTCGCCAATCATCGTAGAGCAGTTTGAAGCGGGTGATGATCAGGAATAGGGCTGCGACGTAGTGGCTGAAGCAGTATTCGCATGTGAATAGATAGAAAAACTTGCGCCGAGAGAAGGTTGCGGCGTTTTTCGATTGTTCCTGGCAAAAGTCGCGCGGCTCCCGGAAGATTTCCTCATGGGTGATGGTCCACGCGATGCAGGCGATGGGTATCGACAAAATGAGCAGCCATGCGAACTGGAGCCCGATCGACACGGTTGAGCTTGGATGCAAAACGGGGAATCAGAGTCGCTCAAGAAAAGCGATTAAACAGGCCTGGACGTGCCATAACTGAGGCCATGCAGCCAGGCAAGACCCGTGACGGCTGTCCCGGCGCATACCTAGGCGGCAGCTGACTGTAAATGCAGGCAACTTTGCAGTGCTCGCAGGGCGTACAGGGCGTCATCCAAGGCTTGATCCTCTTCGATGGTATCGTTGCCCGCCGAAAAGAGTTCCCGCGCCCGGGCCACGATAGCTTGCTCGGCATCCGCAATTCGGGAAGGCATCTTTTCGCGATCGGTCTCAAACAGTGCAGCCACATACAGTTCACGCCAGATTTCTGAGTTAGTTTGCGAAGTGGTTACGTCCATCATAAATACCTCAAACGCAGGGCGGAGACTCTGCACGGACTAAGGTGATTCGGAACATATCTTAAGGTAACGAATTCGGGCCATAGGGCAAATACTGTAGATCCGTTTGTCCGCTCAATGTTGTAAGTAGAGGCCGAGCGGAAAATTTGCCAGTGCACTCGACAGATAGAGCGCCGAGTCAATATCGCCCTTGTTCCGGCTCAGGATCTCGCCGGTGTAAACGTTTCGATATGCTTTTGAGCAGTCGCCAGTGGGGAGCAAAACCTGCGTATCCTTCCATACCTCAGCTCCAATGGGTGGAACTGCGGTTTCGCCGAGCAGGCCGGCCACAAGCCGTGGAACTACAACGAGCACACTCTGGTCTTCAAACTTCCGCATAAAGGCTATTGCGTGATTCGCCTTTGCCCCTTGAACGGTTAAGGGCATATACTCCCCTAGTTCGAAAACATCGGGATGTTCTTTGCGCAAACATAGAGCCTTCGAAGTCACGTACAACTTGACTCGACCATCCTCGGGATCTTTCAATATGTTCGAGGCTGCCGCTCTATCAGGCTCACTGCCTGCTAGTGTGCGGATGCTCTCCAATATCTGCTGGCGGCGGGTATAGTCGACGGGGCGCCGGTTATCGGGATCCACTAGACTAAAATCGAACAAATCATTGCCCTGGTAAATGTCGGGAACCCCAGGACACGTCAGCTTGAGCAGTGCTTGTGAGAGACTATTCCACACCCCTAAGCGCGCAATGCGCCGCTCGAAGGGCAAGAAGTCATCAAGGAACTCTGCGCTGTCTCCGGGACTCAGAACACCTTTTACGAACGACGAGACTCCGGTTTCGTATTCCGCATTCTGATTGATCCAACTGGTGTTCTGCTTGGCCTCCCGCATTGCCTTCAACATGTAGGCGTCGATCCGCTCACGGAAAATCTTCCAGTTGTTCTGGTTGTTTAGGGCTTCGGCCGGCCAGGCGCCCACCAAGGTCTGATAGAGCAGGTACTCGTCATTGGGCGTGGGAGCAGGCTTGTCATTGACTACGCTTCGATAACCACGGTTGATCTGCCGCCAACGTCTCACGCGGAGCCTCCATGCGCCCGAGACTTCTGAGAGCACGTTAATGCGCGCACGCACGTCCTCCGATCGCTTTGAATCATGCGTGCTGGTGGCAAGCATGGTGTGAGGCCAGTCCCGCAGACGCTCCTGGTTTGCCGCATGGAACTCAGTGGCTGTGATTCCGAACCGGTGAAGATCGCCGCCAACATCGTTCAACGAAACCAGGCGGTTATAGCGGTAAAAGGCGGTGTCTTCCAGGCCTTTAGCCATCACCGGGCTGGTGGCCTGCTGGAATTTCATAGCGAAAGCGACGACCATTTTCCGATAAGCAGAATCCTGCCCTTCGGCAATACGGGTCAAAAGAACTTCCTGGATGAAATCGAAGATGCTGGTATCTGCGGCCGGACTTTTCCGCTTCGCGGAGTCGATTGCCTTGCTGATGTAATGCGCATCGTGCTCCGAGATGCCAACGGAATTGACGTAGGTCCGGTATACAGGAAAGTTTGCGATGACCTCCGTCAGCGCATCGCGCAAGCTATTGAGTGTGAAGTCGCAGGTCGTTCGTTTGGAAAGGGCAATGCGCACGAGTCGAGAAGCGAGAGCATTCAGTTCGCTGGCGAGGGCAACGCGAATAATGAGTTTTCGGCAGCGATAGGCTATGTCGTCAAAGGTTGCTTCATTACCGGTGAAATTTCGGTAAATGCGCTCAAGGCGGGTGGCCGCCGCGGCATCTACGTACAGGCCGTTGAC
>Ga0209330_1000255_pt1 | contig 26002 bp, 19 predicted proteins | sample JacPinW_OM2H0_O3_FD_187969 | JGI IMG/M metagenome (GOLD analysis project Ga0209330, IMG submission 187969) | Forest soil microbial communities from Algoma, Ontario, Canada - Jack Pine, Ontario site 1_JW_OM2H0_O3 (SPAdes) (version 2) | ecosystem: Environmental > Terrestrial > Soil > Boreal...
CGTACGCGATTGGCTTGAGTCAGCACGGACCCGCCCCGGTGGCGATGCCGCCGCCGTCACGCAGGCGTTTCTCTGTGCCTGCCGTTTTCAGCAGCGGGCGGTCGCCGCTCTCCTCCTCAACCGTTGCATCGAGCTCGACCCCGCGCTCGCGCGACGAGTGGAGAAATGGCGTGGAAGAAGCGGGTTCATCGACTACTTGGCCGAACATCCGCAAGAGTACGGAGGTCCCTGGCAGACGGTCGTTATGAACGAACTGCTAGCGGCGATCGATGAAAATGACCTCGAAGAGTTCAGCCGGTGGTTAGAGCGGGAACCCGATCTGCTCGGCCAATCCAATGTGGCGCTGCAAGTGGAACTATTAGAGCGAGCGGTATTGAAAGATCGCGCACCCCTTATCCTACGGCTGCTGGAGTTCGCTCCCGCGCTAGCGATGAGGCGCCCTCCTTCGTCCGCGCTGGTGTTCGCTCTGGAATATGGGAAGGCGCATCTCATTCCTATTTTGACGCCGATTTGGCCGCTGCCCGATGATCTCTGCCACGCGGCCGGAGTAGGGGACTTCGCGCGAGTCAGGGGTTGGTTTGATGAGGCCGGCCGGCCGAGGTTGGGGAGTCTCGGTCAGCATTACCCTGCCAACGATTGTTCCGTTTTGCGAAACCTGCATTGGACCCCCGCCAACGCGCAACACATACTGGACGTAGCGCTGGCCTGGGCGTGCATGAACCGGCATTTTGAGATTGCGTCTTTCCTGTTGGAGTGCGGAGCCAACATCAATACCAACTGGAGCACGCATGAGCCAGCTAGCATCTTGCACGAATGCGCCATCCGTGAGAACTATGAAGCAGCACAGTTTCTCATTGACCACGGCATCGATATGACGGTTCGAGATTATCGCTGGAACGCCACTGCGGAAGGGTGGGCGTACCACGCTGCCAAGGACCGGACCATGGCGGAGTTCCTGGCGCGCGCCGAGAGCGCCCGCAAAGCACAGTCCCTTTGAAAGCACACGCTCAGCGCGTTCGAGTCCCAACCGTGAGGAGAGCAGGCCCAAACGGCGTTCTGGGAAACGTCCGGTCAGCTCTGGCCGGTAATAAACGGCAATACAGAAGTTATCCATAAACGCGCTTCGAGTAGATCAATGGCGATCTCCCCGAAGCCGATAAGAGGAGCGACTTTGAAAGCTCAGCGTGGCGCGCCCCGTGCTTGCCGTGTCGGCCCTGATCCCAAGGCCACCTGCTTCACGTTGTCACCGGGGATTCGGTCGATCAGCAACGTAAACGGATCGATCCCTGCTTTCTCGGGCAGCTGAGCGGTTGTGAACGTGAACGTGGAATTGCGCTGAGTGATGTGCAACGTTGGCGGTAGAGAACCGGGTGATGTCTTCAAAGAAGTCTTTGATCAAGTATCGCTGGTGGGGCGAGTCACTGGTTTCATAGACTATCCAGACCCCGTCTCCCCACCTGCGCTTTCGTCCGGTTTGCCCGGCATCCGCCGGGAATCGCGTCCGAAGTTACAAGTCGACCCCAGAGCGCTCGACGCGGCAGCAGCAGACGCCGCAATGGGGGGCAAGCTTGAAGCCTGCCCCCCCGCCACGGAGCTCCGCCCTGCTTATTGTTCTTGGCGGCGACACCTTCACCTTGATCTCCGGAGTATCCGAAGACAGCTATCTGTTATGGTTCACTATCGCTGTCCCAACATTTCCTCCTGGGTCAATCTCGGCGTGCCATAGGCGTCGGGATGGAGATAGCGGCCGCGCTCCTTCTCGGGTTTGCGAGCCTCCACTACGAGGGGATGCGCCTTGGAATAAGCATCATGGCGTACACCGGTCACTTGCCAGGAAACCTTCATACCCGGAGCGCCACCGGCGATGCTGAACTGGTGATGAGCGACTTCCTGAGCGATGTGCAGGTTCGGGGCCGGGGCGCCGATGGCTGTGAGCTGGTAGCGGGCGTCGGTGTTAAGGGCCTCAAACCACTTTGGTAGTGAAACCACTGCCTCGCCACTATTGTCCAGGATCGCGTTTCCGGTGTAGATATTCATCATTTCCGAAGACTCGACCGATGTATGGGAGAGGTATTTGTTCTTGGGATCGAGGGGGTGGTCGATTTTGAAGTTCTTCGCTGCGGCTGTAAGGGTGCCGTTCAGGGTGAGGTTACCACCAAAATCGAAGAACGCCACCTGATCGGAAAGGCTCTGCTGCAGGATGACATTATCGTCAGCGTCGTCGTAGTACCATCCCCATTGTGGAAAAGCGGGGCTGTGCGCCCACATCATGCGGTTGCCGAAATTGCAGCAATCCACGGCGTTGATCAGGAGAGAAGGTTGGAGATTCGTGGTGTGATCGTCGGTAAACTGGATCGAGCCGGTCTCCGTCTGACCGGCGCCTACGCTAAAGGCCCCGCCCACTGCAACGCCCCCGTCGAAGGTGCCAGAACCGCTCGTGCCGAAGTTTCCGTTCACGCTCAAGTTTCCGGTAACAGTGCCCGTCCCCGCAAGGAGTGAGGTGAAAGAACCGCCAGCAGCAGAGATTGTCCCGGTCGCGCTGAGGTTACCTGTGACGCTCTGATTGCCGCTGAAGGCGTTGCCACCGGCGAGCTTGGCGAACGAACCGGGCGCAAAGCCACCCAGAAGGCTGGCATTCAGGTTCGGTACTTGCGTCGTTGACGTCACAGACAGCGGCGCCGTCCCCGTAGATATAGTCGAAATCAGCCGCTTGGCGGTGAAGATGCCCGCATTGCTGAGAGACACCCCTGTCTCTGCCGGAGCTGCGGTCCCAGGAGCATACAGCAGGTCCAGTTTTCCGGAGGGCGTTGCCGTGTCGTTTCCCACTGGCTCGGCCTGCCAGCGGAAATGTTGAATCACGGCGGTTGCAGTAGCCTTGTCGAAAGCCGAGCCTAGTAGATCCAGGGGCTGCGAGTTGAACCCCTTCGCTGAGGTGGCGGTGCCGGTAGTAGGCAAGTTTAGAGTGCTTCCGATCGTAACCCCAGTCGAGGTTTGAGACACTTTGGAGTTGCCCAGGGTCGTGCTGTTGGTCCAGATGGGAATGAAATTGGTCGTGCCGGTGCCTGCGACCGCTGGTGAAATTGTTGTTTGCGACGCTTGCTGGGCGAGAACCAATGGCATACCACCCAGGGCTAGGAGTACAACACAAAGCCAAACGTTGATACGAGTCACAATTACGCCTCCTCCTGATTTTCTAAGTGAGCTGGGTCAATCGGAACTGGCGCCCGTACGACCCAGGCCTTTGCGCTTCAGTTTTTTCCCTCCGCCTGGGAGTCGTACGTCCCTTGCCCTAATAGCGGCCTGTTTGCGATCGGTTAGACACTGCTTTCCGTTGTGTTCATTGCCGAGGGGCCCTAGGGAAGCGAAGTCGGGGGGAAAGGGTTTCGAAAGCTTCCCCAATGAGGTTTCCGAAACTTAGCGCCGGATGCTATCACTACGTGAACGAGCTGTCCACCTTTTTATTCTGTGTGTCAACCGACAGTAGAAATGTTTCCGCGCTCGTAGTACAGAAAACGGTCTGCGTGGCCGCGTCTGGAACTGTCATCACGAGATCGTTATTGGTTTGCTAGGTCTATATCAAGACACGCTGTGCAATGTGGGCGCAGAGGAGGGCACAGAGAAAAGATAAGCAGGCCAATAAGCCGACCAGCCTGCTCGAGACCACCCGGTAGCGCTGCTCGTTGCTGGAGTGCCGCGTAAACACCAACGAAGGATGTGGGTTTAGCCCTCAAGGGAATGCTTGCGCGCCGCGGAAGCCCTAGCTCCAGCAAACTCTGATCTGCTCCCGCAGCACACGCCCGGCGGGATCGGGGCCCCGTGTGGGCACGTCCTAGGGTGTCCCAGGAACGTGCAGATCTTATCCGTAGCTTCCGGCGACAGAATGTGTTCGAATTTGCAGGCCTGTTGCTCGATCTCCGATTCGCTATCCATCGCCAGACTGTCAGTAAAGAGTCGCTCGGCCAGACGATGACGCCGAATGATGCTGCCTGCCCGCTCCCGTCCACGCTCCGTAAGTTCCACGATCAGCGTGCCGTCGCCCACCGAGGCGGATACGGGCTTCAGCGCATCGTGACAGGGATTCACAAATGGCTTATGCCCATGCGCCAGGGGAGGATGCGGCGCAGAAACCACAAACCCCAGGTGCATCATCTTCTCAATCGCCAGACTCACCGGCAACGCACCGTGGACCTCCATGCGCTCGACTTCTGCAATTTCGCCGTGCTCCTTCAGCACCCACAACTCTTCGAGCACCTCGTCGAACTGCTCTTCGTCAGCCATCGCGAATACTTCCTGCGACTCGATCTTGCCATGATGAAATTCAATGCGCCGGTCGGCGAGACGGGCCACGACGGGGTCGTGCGTGACCATCACGATCGTCCGCCCCTGCTGGTGAAACTCGCGCAGCAGTCGCAGCACGATTTCTTCGTTTTGCGCGTCCAGGTTGCCCGTCGGCTCATCGGCCAGAATAATTTTCGGATCATTGATCAAAGCTCGGGCAATGCACACCCGCTGTTGTTCACCGCCGGAAAGTTGCGACGGCAAATGATGCGCACGATCGCCCAGCCCCACACGGGTCAGCGCTTCAATCGCCTCATTCTCGTCGGTCATGCTGTGAAAATACTGCGCCAGCATGACGTTCTCTACCGCTGTGAGAAAGGGAATGAGGTGAAACTGCTGAAAAATGAATCCTATTTTTTCTGCCCGCACACGATTCAATTCGCCAGCGGAAACTCCGGCAACATTCTGCCCGTCAAGCCATATTTCTCCCGAGGTCGGACGATCCAGACATCCGATCAGATTCACCAGCGTCGATTTACCCGATCCCGATGGCCCCATGATGGAAAGCCATTCGCCCTGCCCCACATGCAGAGAAATGTGATCCAGCGCATGTATGGCTGCGCTCTGGTTTTCCTTGCGGTTCGCGCTCTCCTGGCCCGCGCCTTGCGAAGGGTAGAGTTTGGTCACGTCTTTGATCTGAATCATTTCACTCTCCCCTCAGGATGACCGCCGGCTGCACCCGCCGTAGCAGCGAAATCGGCAGAATCGCCGCAAGCATTGTCACCACCATGCTACCAGCCAGAATGAAAGGTAAGACGCTAAAACGTGGCGCCACGGGTGCGTGAAAGTCAACCCGCCCAATCCAGGCCGCAATCCCGATACCCAGAACAAATCCAATCACGGCGCCGGTTGCACCCAGAGCGGCGGCTTCCGCGGCGAAGAATCCGTTCAGCATTCGGTCGGAGGCCCCGAGCGCTTTCAGAATGGCAAAATCGCGGCGCCGGTCGAACACCCACCCCATCAGGGTGGAGAGGACGCACAGCGCCGCCGTCAAAATGATGAGCGCCGTTGCAGCCAGTAACGTGGCCCGAGTCTTGCCCAGCACGCGCGCTTCGCCTTCAATAATTTGCCGCACCGGCCGGACCTCCGCTTGCGGGATCGCGCCCTCAAGCCGATGCAGTATTGCACTGATTTCCTCCGGCGAACCAGTTGCCGCGACCTCAATCGTCGACGGACGAACTCCCGTCCACGAAACGAAGTCTGGAAGCGAAAGATACACGCGGCTGTCTTCCGCAGCGCCGGTTTGCACCGTTCCCGCAGACATCAAATGAATCGAATGTCCTTGAAACGTAAGATCGAACGGCTGATTCTTGGGCGAGATCACCGAAAGTGCACGCACGCCCACCAGCGCTTGTTGCGGACCAGAGGGCCAGTTGCTTACCGACCACCAATGATCGAGTTGCCGCACTCGCGCGAAATCGGTGCCTGCGACCACCACCGCCTGACCGTCGCTGGTTCGTGCCACAATCAGGGCGAAGGGCGCAACTAGCCCACGACCAGCCAGAACCGATTCCACCCCCGCGAGAGCGTCCGAGGGAAGGGAAGCGCCGTCTTTTCCGGCCACAATAATGTTTGCGCCATAGTTGCGGAATTCACGCCGCAGCTTGGCCTGCACATCGACGTAAAGATTCAGCATCGCGGTTGCTACCGCGGCCGCCACCACCATGGCGAGCAGCGCGGAGAGCGCGCGTCCGCGCCGCAACACGGCAGCCCGAACCAGCATCCGCATAAACATGGAGGTGTGCGAAGACCGTGCCCGGCTCGCGGCCACTTCCTGCGCCGAGCGGGATTGCACGGAACCTGACTGCCCAGAAAACCAGACGCCCCGGATCAAGGTTGACCTCGCAACGCAAACACCGGATCCAGCATCACCGCTTTACGAATGGCGGCCGCGCTCCCTGCAAACGTGACGAGCACCGCTATCACCAGAATTACCGGAAACAGCACCGCCGAAATCGTGATCTCCGAATCGAAGATGGAACGGCCGATCTGGTGAGCTAAGAATCCCCCGGCAACGAAGCCGGCTACACCTCCAAGCAATGCAAGTAGCGTAGCTTCGGCAAAAAACACAGAAGCCACCCCCAGCCTTCCCGCGCCCAGAGCCTTCATCAGACCAACTTCGGCGCGCCGCTCGAAAATCGCGGTCGCCATCGCCGCTGACACCGCCAGCGCCGATGCAAACAGCGCAGCCAGCGTCACTAAAAAAATCAGGCCTTCAATGCGAGTGAGAACCGCTCCTTCGTTCTGTGCGACCTGTCGAATCTGCTCGGCATGCGAGTGCGGAATCGCTTGCTGCAACTGAAACGCTATCGATTGCGGATACGGCGAACAATACCAGCGGTCATACACCGCGCCAGACATGCTCTTAGGATCGCGGCGCGCGAAAGCATCTTCCGGTTTTGTGAGGGCACTCACATATACGCGACGCACCGCGCCGGGTTTCCCTAGAATCTCCTGAGCGAGTGCGATGGGCGCAACGATCTGATCGTCTTCACTGCCGCCGGTGGAAACAATTCCACTGACTCGCAACGCTCGGCCGGGAAGCGTGATCTCATCCCCAGCCTTCGCCGAAAGCCGCGCCGCCAGCCGCTCTCCCAGCAAGACATCGCGCGAAGAATCATCCGGCCACGCTCCCGAAACTTTCCACCACGGGTGCGTCGATCTCACGCCCGTGGCAAACTCTTCTTTACCGAAGGCGATCCGCTTGGCAAAGTAAGTCCCGAGCAGGGTCACATTTTCTGACTGACCATCCTGCTCGAGCGCAACCTGCACCGGCAGCATGGGCGCAAACCCTGTGATGTTGTTATGCCAGAAAGTGCCCTTGATTTTCGGCAGGTCGGCCTCGTTGAGGAAAGCCCCGTCGCTCGGAGGCTTCAAACTAACGCCGCCAATTTCAACATCCAACGTGTCTTCTTGGGGAGTTACCAGCAGGTTCGCGCCAATGGTGCGCAGCTCGCGATTAATTTTGTCGCCAATATCGGTGGCCACCGCAATCATCGCCGTTGCCACCGTAACGCCAAGCGTGATGGCTGCTCCGGCCAGCAATTTACGCCGCTTCTGGCGACGGAAGGATTCGTAAACAAGGCGGACGAACATCCCTTATTGCTTTTCGAACGCGCGGCTACCTGCCGCGACGTCCGCCTCCTGAATGATCACGGAATCGGCCGTCTGCGTCGCCTTCAGAGGAATCGGATTGCAGCCTCCCGCCGTTCCTACCGACTGCGGATTAATGGGAGCGGCGCAGTTCTTGCAAACCACGCCATTGGCCGATTTATAAAATCCCACCCCTCCGCAAATCTGGCAAGCATCGAACACCGTCGCGACTTTTCCGTCCGGCTTCTGATAGAGCCAGAAACGAATTTCCGTGCCGTTCTCCTGAGCCTGGAAGCGGTGCAGGTCGCCGTCGGAAACCTGCGCCAATGGAATCTTTACCTCGCCGCTGCTGAAGCTGACTTCCGTGGCCGGCGACAGGGCGCTCTGGCTCTTGGCATAGACAAACTCCGCGGTCAGCATGGCAATAAACATGAAAGAGAAAATGTAGACCGAGGCCATCCACAGGCGCTCCCGGCGCGCGGTCCAGGCAGACTTGCGGCGCTCAGCTGCAGAAACTGGGTCAGGCAAAGGCTCGCGCCGCTTCGCGTCAAACAAAACCATCAGCCCCACGAGAGCCAAAATCGTTACGAAAAAGAAAAGATCATTTCGTACAATGGGCCCGATCAGCGCCATCTCCCGCTTGGAAGACGGAATCACACCGCTTTCCGAAAGCTCATGCAACCCCGCGATCACCAGCTGTGCTGCCACTAGAAAAAGAATTGCCGTCGTGACCCGGAAAAACTTTTGCAAATTAATCCGCACGCTGCCCTTTACGAACATCACCCCGAAGGCGATCGCCGCGATCACTCCCAGCAGCGTCCCCAGAAAGCTCATCAGTTCCGTGGAGTTTAGCGTTACCGCCGAAAGAATCAGCACCGTCTCCGCGCCTTCGCGCAGCACCATCAAGAAAACGAAGAAAAACAGCCCGATCCATGCGTCGTTTCCCGCCAGCAATCCTCCGACCTTGCCCTCAATCTCGCCTTTCATCTTGCGCCCCGTCTTCATCATGAAAATAACCATGGTGACGACGAAGAAGGCAGCCACCAGCATGACCCACCCTTCGAACACGTCTTCGTTCAGATTCAGCCGGGAGAGTAGAATCGCCACTCCGATGCTGCCGGCGAACGCCGCTCCCAGCGCGGCATATACCGCCTTGCGCAGATCGTTGCGCCCAATCTTTGACAGATAGGCCAATGTAATCCCCACGATCAGCGCGGCCTCGACCCCCTCGCGCAACGTGATAATGAATGCCTGAAGCATTTATGAGCCGTCCACCATCTTGAAAATGAATTTCAATTTCAACTTCAAGGATAAGCCGTTGGCGGCGAGGCCGTCAATCTGTTGCGTCACGAGCGAGCCTGATCTGCAGCACGCGGCGGAATAGCGAACTTAAACGGAGGTCTCCGGAGATTCCATTCGCGCCTAATTGTGTTCCGGGCAGATTCGGGTTTCGACAATTTGCTGAAATGTAGGGTATAGCTCAGCGGTGAAAATAAGGAAGCAGTTTTCGGAAAAGGCCCATCGCCGCGATTCGCGGAGGCGATAGTTGCCGAGAGATTTTGAGCGAGAACTCAGCTTGTAAGCTGAAGGTTTCGAGCCGCACACTGTAACAGCAGCGCTTCATCAATGTCATCTTTGGGGGGTCTCCGTTGGCAGGTGGTGATCTTGTGGTTCGGTTTGGCTACAGCCGTGCGGCGACTGGGAGGACAGCTTACCCCAAGAGGATAAAGCCAGGACCGGTCGGGAACGCTGGCGCCTGGTTTCGAGCAATAACCCCACGTTCATGGGTCGATTTCAATCGGAGTTCCCACTCCAACCAGTTTCCAAATCTCATCCATCTCTTCGTTTGAAACTGCAATGCATCCGTCGGTCCAATCGTGCAAGGCGTGAGCCTTTCCCACGAATGCGTACTCCTTGGGAAGGCCATGCAGCATTATGTCCCCTCCGGGATTGAGGCCTAACTTCCTAGCCGCCTCTATGTCCCTTGAGTTCGGGTACGATATGTGGAACGCTTTATAGAAATGGCTCTTGGCATTTCTCGAATCGAATATGTACAAGCCCTCAGGAGTTCGGTGGTCACCCTGCCTGAACTTCGGCCCATTGGGTTCGCCACCCAGGGCAATTCGGTACGACCTCAATTCCTTTCCTCGTAACAGGAGCACCAGCATCCGTTCTCCTTTGTGGACAACGACACGGTCTACGCCGTTGCCTTGCCTCTCTGCGAGCGCGAGGAGCAAGGATGTGAGAAGGAAGGTTCCAATTACACGACCTCTCATGGAATGGAATTCTATCCTTTGCCAACACTGTCGTAATAAAGGCTAGGCGTTTCCGCTCAGGGGCAAGCCGCTCGTCCTAGTGGCGAGGCACTAGATCCCTGACATTTCCGATACATCGCGCCCGGCGTTGAACGCGACTTCACTTATAACCTTTTCAAGAACGCATTCGCCCGTTCCAACTGCGGAAACAATTTCTCTTCAGCATGAAACTCCGCAGAATGCACGCATCGCCGGCTCCCGCGCAGCCGCACCGGATGCTTCAAATGCAGCATCTCGTGATACACAATGTATTCCACCGCATATCGCGGAACGGAGAAATGATCGAAAACGCGGCTGATGACAATCGCATTGTGCGCCGGATCGTAATGCCCCAGAATGCGGCGCGTCTTCGTTGGACTCCAGCTCATGCGCGGCCGGCCCATCAGCCCGTGAAAGAATCGCGTGTTCAGATCCTCGAAAATAGCGTCGAGATCGTAGACGTGACCCTGCGGCGAATGCAACCGCTTGCGTCCCCGGATCTGCCGCACTAAATGCGCCTTGCTCACTACGTCATGGCTGCCCACAAATTTTCGATAGCGCGCCGCCAGACCTGGATCGATGGGCTTGCGATACATCTTGGCCAGCAGGATGTGGGCAATAGCGCGCACTACAGCGTCCGGCGCACCCTCCAGCAGATCGGATAGCCGGATCAGAAGCCTGCCCTGGCGCAGTCGAATGGTGTTGTTTACATTTGCGAAGGCAAAAAATTCGATCTTCAGTTCAGGCAGCGCCGTGCCCGGACGCAATTGCCGATGTTCCTGATGGAAGATTTCGAGCAGTCCCTCACGCACAGTGAGCTTAGACTAGCACGCGCGGAATTAATCCGGAGGAGAGCAAAATGGAGGCGGTCACTCCGACCGGCTGCCAGCCTGCCGCGAGTCCGATTTCTTCCGATGCTTGGCAGCCTCTTCCTGGTCAGCCAAAGTTTTGTGGTGGTCCTCGGCTGCGCTGTCCAGCGTATCGAGCGCGTTGCTCAGAACAAATTCGTATTGCTTGGCTTCTTCGGGCGGAACGTCTGCTGCATCCCTTAACGCGAGCAGCTTCGCCTGGAATTCCGTATCCGCGTCGATAATGACTTTCAACGGCTTGCGAATGTCGTCCTTGCGGTCGACATAAGTGTCGATGTTGTCGTTCAATTCATCGTAGATCAGTAGAAAGTCATCCAGATGGTCGTGCGTTTGTTGCGCCCGGTCCTTCGTCTTGGGATCGCTACGCATTTGCTCGAGACCCACCAGCCGCGCTCGCGCAAACTTCACGTAAAGAGCCAGCCGCAGCTGTGGTTCCCAACTAGTGTCGCGGATCTGATCTATCTCCGCCTGAGTAAACGGATCCCGATGCCGTTGGCCCAGCGCTGACATCGCAGCGAAGAGCAATAGCAGGCCGATACCAGCCTCGACTCGAAACCGGCGCGTTTTCATGGCTTCACTCCATTGGGAAACATCGCCGTCAGCAGGTCGTCGCGAATCCGCTGCAGACGGTCGATTGCGTCCTGAATCTGCGGTTGGTCCTCGTGCGGGACGGTATGCTTCAGGTTGGTTAGTTTGCGGGTCATCTTACGGATAGCAATCTCGCTCTGCTTCTCATGCTTGTGCGACTGAATCGCATAGTCCCGGGCGTGTTCGGCAAATGCCGTCACGTCCGCCAGCATCGCCCGGCCGTTGTCGGTGTCTCCCGCAACGTAGAGCCGGTCCGCCGCGTCCAGTTGCCGTTCGCAGATCCGAATGCAAAGCGCGGGACGCTCGGAAAGGTTGGCATTGGCCACTCGCTCCTTCAATTCCCCGACCGTATATTCCCGGCTCGTCGTCCGCGCGAACGGTGCCATCCACGTGAACATTGCCAGCGCCACCGCCATCCACCGGCAGCGTGCATTTTTCGTCCCGCTTTCCATGACTTCCGCCGAGTCTACTTCTTGGGTTCGATCGCAATCAGCCGGTGTTTCGCCTTCCACTCGTAATCAGGATACTTCCCCTTGGCCGTGTTAAGAAAGAGGTGATAATTTGCCGCCGCCGTTTTGAAGTCGCGCAGATGGTCGCTAGCTGAAGCCCGCAAGAAGTATGTAACCGGATTGTCCGGCATCAGCTTGGCTCGGGCATTCAGCGCCCGTATCGCCAGTTCATAATCCTCATTCTCGCTGGCTGCAAACGCCAAGTCTCCGTAGGCTTCGCCCAAGTCAGGTTTGAACTTCACTGCTGCCAGAAATTCCTGTTGCGCTTCCTTGGTTTTCTTCTCCCGCAAAAGCGCCTGACCAAGCCGCCGATGAAGCTCCGCATCGCTCGCATGAGCCGCCACTAGAGTTCGATACATGGACTCCGCTAAATCATATTTCCCCGCATTTGTCGAAAGCTCCGCTAGATCACGCTGCGCCGCTTCATCGCCGGGAGCCAGCTTGATTCCCGTCCGCAGGGCGGCGATCGCTTCATCGTTCTTGCCTTCAGCAGCCAGCACCCGCCCTAACTGTATTTCTACCGCCGCTGAGTCCGGATGCTCCGCCAGCACCTTTCGCAGAGACTCCTCCGCCTCCGGAAACCGTCGACCGCGCATATAGACATTCGCCAGCCCTACGATCGCATCGGACGATCCGGGATCAATTGCCAGCACTCGCTTATACTCGTCCGCCGCCGCGCTGAACTCGTTCTCCTGTTCGAGAAGCATGCCAGCGGCGAAATGCGGCTCGGCCTCTTTCGGCTGAAGCGCCGCCGCGCGCCCGTAAGCAGTCAGCGCCTCTTCGGGCTTAGATTTTTCCAGCGCATGTCCCAAGGCCAGCCATGCGCGGTATTGCCCCTCCTCGATATGACTCGTAGGCTTTAGCCGGGTCGCAGCCCGTAAAAATTCCTCCGCCCCGGGCCGCGCAGTCTTGGCCAACTGCAATCCCAGATTCAAATTGGATTCGAAGACGTCCGGCTTCGCCGCCACCGACTTACGGTAAGCCGCAATCGATGCATCCACGTTGCCCAGAGCATTCTCCACGAAGCCCAGGTCGAACCATCCCACGTAGCTTGCGGAATCCCGTTCCACCAACTTATGCAGAAAAGATTCGGCAGCAGCATAGTTCTTTTTCTCAATTGCCGCTTCTGCCTGAATAAGTTCAGGAGGCTGAGACGGAGCATCTTCATCCGGAACCTGTATGTGATGGATTGCTCGATGTTTGGCCGAAGAGGAAGACGAAGGAGGCGGTGGAGAGGGAGCCTGACTCGCATCCTGCGCGCAGCCGCACGCCGCCAAAGCCAGCAGCACGCTGGGGAGAATTTTACTTGCTGCCATCGGGACGCGACGCTCCGTTGCCACTGCCATGCCCCTTCAGCACCCGAGCCAGATACTGCCCAGTATAGGACTCCGGCAGACTGGCGATCGTCTCCGGCGTCCCTGCTCCCACAATCCTGCCGCCGCGCGCTCCCCCTTCCGGCCCCAGATCGACCACCCAATCCGCCGTCTTGATGACCTCCAGATTATGTTCGATCACGAGAATCGACCCGCCTGCCTCAATCAGGCGGCGGAACGCCGCCAGAAGCTTGCTCACATCGTCAAAGTGCAGTCCCGTCGTCGGCTCGTCAAAAATGTAGAGCAAACGCCGCCCGCGGCGCGGCTCTTGCTCCCGCCCGGAGCTGGGCCGCCCAATCTCTCTCGCCGCCGGTTGCAAATGCGCCGCCAATTTCATGCGCTGCGCCTCCCCGCCCGACAATGTCGTCGCCGATTGGCCCAGCCGTAAGTATCCCAGTCCTACCTCATCCAGCACGCGCAACTTTTCGGTAATCTTTGGCACCTCTGCAAAAAACTTCAGCGCCTCTTTCACCGTCAGGCTTAAAACTTCGTGGATATTCTTTCCGCGGTACCGCACCTCGAGTACCTGTGCCTTGTACCGCGTTCCTTGGCACTCTTCGCAAATCAGTTCTACGTCCGCCAAAAACTGCATTTCCACCGTCACCGTGCCGTCGCCCTGACAAGTCTCGCAGCGTCCGCCCGGGATATTGAAAGAAAAATGTCCGGCCCCGAATCCCCGCTTCTTGGCCTCCGGCAGGGATGCGAACAGATCGCGAATCGCATCGAAAGCCTTGATATAAGTCACCGGATTCGAACGCGGCGTTCGCCCTATCGGCGATTGATCCACCAGCACCACTTCGTCAATAAACTGATCTCCCTCCAAACCCTCCCAAGTTGCCGCTCCCCGCGTCGCCCCGGAGGTGGGCTGTTGTTTAGCTTCTCCCAGCGCCTGATAAAGCACCTGATGCAATAACGTAGATTTGCCCGACCCCGACACGCCCGTGATTGCCACCAGCATTCCCAGCGGGACGCTGATGTCGATCCCCTTCAAGTTATTGGCCCGCACATTCTTGATCTTGATCTGTTGCGCTCCCGGTTGCCGCCGCACCGCGGGAATCTGTATACGCAAGTCATCAGACAGATAACGCCCCGTCAGCGAAGCCGGATTCCGCAGAATCTCCTCGTAGGTTCCCGCCGCCACCAGCTTGCCGCCGTTTTCTCCCGCGCCCGGCCCCAGATCGAGGATCCGGTCCGCCGTCCGCATAATGTCAGGATCGTGTTCCACCACCAGAATCGTGTTTCCCAAGTCCCGCAAATCATGCAGGATCTTGATCAGCCGGTGCGTGTCGCGGCTGTGCAGCCCGATCGAAGGCTCATCCAGCACGTAAAGCGTTCCCACCAGCCGCGATCCCAGCGAAGTCGCAAGTTGAATCCGCTGCGCTTCGCCGCCGGAAAGCGTCGACGCCAATCGATCCAGCGTCAAATACTCCAGCCCCACATCGTTTAGAAAGCGCAGTCGCTCGCGGATTTCCTGCAACAACCTCTCCCCGATTTCCGCTTCTTCAGCGCTCAGCTCAATGCTGTCAAAAAACTTTGATACATCTTCAACCGTCATGCCGCAGATATCACAAAGGTTGCGTCCGTTGATCTTGACCTGACGCGCCTCCAGCCGCAGCCGGCTTCCGTGGCATTCCGGACAAGTCGAATATCCGCGATAGCGGCTCAGAAACACGCGGATGTGCAACTTGTATTTCTTCCGCTCCAGATACTGGAAGAAGCCGCGCACCCCCAGGAAATCACCTTCTCCATTCAGAATAAATTCCTGCTGATCCGCATCCAGCTCGGCCCAAGGCACATCGAGCGGGATCTCAGACTGTTTCGCGAAGCGCTTCATCTCCGTAAATACCGGACGATATTTCGGCTTGTTCCACGGATCGATCGCACCTTCCCCCAGCGTTTTCGTCTTGTCCGGAATTACCAGGTCGAGATCGAAGTCAATCGTGTTTCCAAAGCCTTGGCACCGGGGGCAGGCGCCGTAGGGATTGTTAAACGAAAACAACCGCGGTTCCGGCTCCTCGTACCGCAGGTTGCAGTGCTTGCATTCGAAACGCTGGGAAAAACGCAGCTGCGCCGATTCCCTAGCATTTGCCGGCAAATCAAAGATCACTTCGCCGGACTCGCGATAAGCCGTTTCCACCGCATCCACAATGCGCGAGCGTGCTTCGGCGGAAACCGTGAGCCGGTCCACCAGCATGAACACCGGTTGGTCGAAGTTAATGTCCAGCAAGGATTCGGGCGTGGAAAACTCGAACACCTGTCCCGCTTGATACAACCGATTGAATCCTGCCTTGCGCAAATCGAACAGCCGAGCCTTCAACTGCTCTGTCAAACCCGACGCCGCGGCGGTGCTTTTCTTATTACCCTTGCGCGCGCGTAGAGCTTTCTTCGCGGGCTCCTGCGGAGCACTCGCCACCGCCTGCAACGGAAAAACCACTTGCACTCGCGTCTCCGGATCGAGCCCCAGAATCGCATCCGCAATCTCATCGACCGTATCTTTCTTCACCTCGCGGCCGCAATTCACGCAATAGGTCCGGCCGATGCGGGCAAACAGCAACCGCAGGTAATCATAAATTTCCGTAGCCGTAGCCACGGTCGACCTCGGATTGCGCGTCGTGTTCTTCTGCCGGATCGCCACCGCCGGCGCAATTCCGTCGATGGAGTCCGCATCCGGCTTCTCGATGCGCTCTAGAAACTGCCGCGCATAGGCCGAAAGCGACTCCACATACCGTCTCTGCCCTTCCGCGTAAATTGTGTCGAAGGCGAGGGAAGACTTGCCCGAACCGGAAACTCCTGTCACAACCGTCAAAGCGTTGTGCGCCACCTCAAAATCAATATTCTTGAGGTTGTGAACCCGCGCTCCGTGTACGACGATACTGTTTTCCGTGGATATCAGATCAGACATCGAATGAGCCTACAGCCGCTAGCGAACGGCGGTTCACGCCGCGAACCGCCCCCAGCAGCCTCAGGCAGCACCGCCGAATCCTCCATTATCAGCTAATTTACTGGCATTTATCAATGATTTGGCCGGAAACGAGCGTCACCTTATGGCAAGAATCGCACAAATCGAGCACAGTTTCCTACACGGATTTCGCGGAAACGTGCGCGCGAGCGGAGGAATTTCTGTGAGTCGCAGGCAGTGCAAATTCTGTGGATGCACAGAGCGCGGCGCGGGCGCGATCGCGGCGGTGAAACTTCCCTTCTGTCCCGATGAGCCAGCCCTGGCTCGCGACTACTCCATCCTCCCCCCCCGGCACCATCGTTCCCCCGGAGGTCGAGACCTTCATGGTTCCCTGCTCTTGGTTGCTTGATGACGTGTGCTCGAATCCGGCGTGCGCGGAGAAGGCCTATGCCCCAGCGCGCCAGCGGTGGAATGGATTTTTCGAACAGGCCGCGTGAACAAACGCGATCAAATCACGCTACTTCCAAAGGCTGAGTCGGAGTCATCCACCGAACTGAAATCATCGAGCTCGACGAAGCCGCCCTTCGGCTCGAAAGGGAAGAAGAGTACCGCAGTTCCGATTGCACACAAATGCAGAGTTTTTAGTTCGTCCGCGCGCTAAGGAAAGAGTCTCGACCGAACCCTCAGGGAGATCACCCGTGTCGTGGACGTAACAGACGGCGTGGGGCTCCGAAATCAGCGGCAGGCTTTAGGGTTCGAGGGTTATGGCCTACGTCACAACCTCAATGCTCTCCACCTGAATGGTGTTACTGTTCATGTCCAGCTTGCCCGTAACTTTCACACGCTTGCCCACATACTGTTTCGCTTTGGCCGCATCGTTGAGCTTGTAAATAACCTTCGTCACCAGGTCTTTCAGTACCAGTTCGCCATTTTCCTTCACTATAACTCCGCTGAAGGACTTGGCTTCCTGTGTGGTGGTATCGCCAGAAGCTGGCATTTGGGCTTCGTTTCGTTGTTGAGGCGGAGCCGCTGTCGAGTCAGAATTTTGTGGCGCGGTTGCACTCCGATCTTCGGCGGACGGTTGCGCACCTGCTTGCTGCCCATGCGCCGCCAATCCAAGCGCAATCGTCAGCACCATCAGGGCCGTCGCGAACGAGAAATGCGCAAGAACCCTTTTCATTGCCCACCTCCGGAATTCCAAGTCGTCGAAATTTCCCTGCAAGGCGCTTGCCAAGCGACAGCGTCTGTAGGTGCTTGTAAACAAAGCGCTTCCTCAAGAAGCCCGCCCGCTGACCATGAAAATTACGCTGGCACAACCGCATCTGTTGCCGGTTCGGGCCTGCTCTTTCGGCAGGGATGCGACCCAGAATGGGGTCGCCCTCCGACCGTCCTGAACATCCCCTGTGCCCCAAGCCTGTGCCCCAAGGTCCGAAAGGGAACGCAATCGAAGCTCATCCCTCAAAACAATCTGAAAGTATTAAATATTTCCTTACAATCTCAGAAAAAGCGCCACCCTACATGATTTACCCGAGTTTAAATTCCTGCGCCGAGGTTTAACTTTTGAGTTGTTTCGCAAGTAGGGATGGTCGGCGACTGTTCCTTCATTCACTGTAGCTAATTCTCATACAGCGCCTAAACGTTTTCCCGTAATTGTCGGTGTATGTCAAGGTTCGAGTAGAAATGTTCGCCCGTGTGGAGATAAGACTATGGCACTAAACACAGCCGCCGCCTACGGAATGTACTCGCAGGATGTCGCCCTGAACGACGTTGTCCACACGCTCAATCAGGCTGGGTTCGAGAACCAGGATATTTGCATGATGCTGTCGCCCACGCATCCTATATCGGCTTTGGTCCGCGATGCCAGCCTCTTCAATTCCGAATGCGAATCAACTGCGGTAACCGCCGGCTTGATTGGCTGGCTCTCGGGTTTCGGCGCGGTGCTGATTCCGACCGTTGGATTCTTCATCAAGTCGCAGGCTTTCTTCCACGCGCTGATTTCGCGTGAAGCCCCCGCTCTCTGTGGAAACGCCAGAGCTCTGGTAGGACTCGGCTTTTCGGACGACGAAGCCGATCGCTTCGAGAATCAGCTTCGCAGCTTGGGCGTGCTGGTTTACGTCTCTTGCTCTGAGAGTGCCAAAACCATGTGGGCCTGCGAAGTGTTGCGCCACACCGGTGCCAGCGAGGCTGCGATCCTGGAAGAGACAATGAGTCAGGCCGCCACCGCCGCAGCCTGAAGTAACTTTGACTGTGGGGGACGGACGCTGCTGTCCTTTGACTTCGATTGACCCCGTCGAAGCGCAGTAGCAGTCGACTGATTAATCTATGCCCCGGTCCTGTTCCTCATCCCGCCGCTTCCCGTAGCGGAAGGCCAACCCGACGCCGAACACCATAATCCCTATCGGTGGAACCAGCATCACCAGAATCGCCCGGTTCAACGCCCGCTGCCCCTCCTTGGGCGTACTCCTCGCCACTGCATTGCACATCGCGCAGCCCTGCCCGAGCGCAGGCACGCTGAACAGTCCTAGGATTCCAACGAACGTCACAACCCGAACTTTGTTTCGAAAAAAGTTCATCACGCAAACCTGATCTCTACCGAACCCCCAAATGCAAAACCCGCCCCGCATCTGGAAAGAAAAATAAATACATAATCACGAAGCAGCCAGTCACCGCGATCACCAGCAACCAGCGCATCAGCGCCTTCTCGAACTTCAAATGCATGAAGTAGCCAATAATCAATGCCGATTTAATCACCGACAGCACCAGCAATACTTCCAGCATTCGCGCCGGTTCAAAGACCTGCCGGTAACCCAGCCAGACTTCAATCCCGGTCAGAACCAGCAATGCTCCCCAAACCCAGAAGTACTGCCCCTTGCTATCGTCATGCTTCGCCACATCGTGCATCGCGTTCCCCCCAAATGTTGTTATCCGACCAGCGACGGTGTCATCCGGAGCGCGTTTTTTGCGCGAAAGACCTGTGCAACACGCCCGCTCCAACCCGCCTTCGGATTTCCGCCACTAGCGACCGCACTAAACCTTCGTTGACATCAAATACACCAACGGGAAAATAAACATCCACACCAGATCCACAAAGTGCCAATACAAACCCGACACTTCCACGTCATGCGCGTCATAATCTTTGGGCTTCAAAAAAATAATGATGCCCGCAACAATCAAGCCAATCAGCAGCGCATGCACGCCGTAATGAAAAACATTATCTGCCGGAATCAGAAAGTATCCCGCCAGCCACAGCACTCCCAGAATCGGCAAAAACCATTTCCGCAGCGCTACCACGCCGAGATAGATCACGCCGATCGTCACATGCAGCATGTGCATCGCAGTGAGCCCGAAAAATGTTGCCGCAAACTGGGGTACGCCCGTCGAAATCTTCGCGAAGTCACCCTCAGCCTGCCCCGTGGGCTTCGGAAATCCCGGCAGCGTCAAACCCTCGTGGATTAGCTTTGTCCACTCCATGCCATGCAGCACGATGAACGCCGTGCCGAACGCCATCGTCGCCAGCAGCCAGTTCCGCGTCCAAGCCCGGTCATGCCTCTGCGCCGCGAACACCGCCATCACCATCGTCAGCGAGCTCGACAGCAGACACGCCGTCATCACCGTCGCGTTGATGATGCTGTCCTTGCCGAACGGCGTAGGCCACACGGTGTAAATGCGGTTGTAGCTGAAGGCGAACAGGAGCGCCCCGAAGGTCAGCGAGTCGGATGCCAGAAACAGCCACATGCCAACCTTCTTCGAATATGCCCCGAACAGCGGAGCCTCGTACTCGCCTGCGACCCCGTGCACCGCAGCCGCTTCATGTTGCAGCGTGGCGTCAGCCATTCCCCAGGTTCCCCTTTCGTTATCGCGCGAAGGCTAAGAGAGCAAAAACATAAATCCACAGCACAGCCATGAAATGCCAGTACCAGGCGGTAACATCCACGACAATGCGCCGACCCTCAACCGGCCGGTGCAGCAGGGAAGTCACCGACGCCCACATCAGCGCAATGATTCCACCCGCCAGATGCACCGCATGCGCTGCCGTCAGTAAATACACAAACGAACTATTCGGATTCGTGTCCACGAAGAATCCGCGCGCCTTCAATTCCCCCCAAGCCAGCCCCTGGCCCACCAGAAATCCAAAGCCGAGTAGCACCGTTACACCCAGCCACGGAAAACTCTTTTCTTCGCCCAGCGAAATCCCGGGGATCGATTGCAGCGGAGCCAGCGCCGCCCGCTGCTTAATACCCCGGCGCGCAAACTCCATGGTCAAGCTGCTGACCAGCAGCAACCCCGTATTGATAGCCAGCAACAACCACGGCAACCGCACCTGGCCCCAATCGCGAACATAAGAGTTCGTCGCGCCGTCGAAAGTGGGCAAACCCTGCCGCACAACATAAGCGCTGGTCAGCGAAATGAAAACCATGCTGACCGTCGCAATGCCGCAGATCAACCCCAGCCGTGCTCTGCGCAACCGCGCCCCATAATTTGGAAGGTTTGAACCAGACGAACTATCGCCGCCATCACCACCATTCGGCGGCGCCGGCACATTCCCGCCCCGCCCCAAACGGTTCACCGGAGTGCTTGGACTATACGTTGCCATAATTACTTCTGATGCTTTCGTGCGTCGCCACAGTTAACAAAAATAGTTTGCCAAGATAGTAACCGAGATTTTAGTGGCGCAACGCTTCAGCGCCGCGGCAAGTCTCGCTTCCTCAATTGCGCTTAGCCCCTGAGGTTGCTGAATCTTCAGTGGGTCGGCGTCGTTGCCGGATCCGTCTGCATCACGTAGTCCCGTGCCGCGCCCGGAACCCCATACTCATACGGCCCATGATTCACCACCGGAGTCACGCCGCCAAAATTATCGTGCGGCGGAGGCGTCGCAGTAGTCCATTCCAGCGTCGTCGCCTCCCACGGATTATCGCTCGCCTTCGGCCCCTTGAACATGCTCCAGAAAAGATTGATCACAAAAATAAACTGTGCCGCAATCGTGATGATGGCTGCGTAGGTCATGAACTCGTGAATCGGCATCAGCTTCTGCAGGTACGCCACTTCCGTGTATTGCGAATAGCGTCGCGTTCCACCTGCTACACCCAGGTAGTGCATCGGCATGAAGATCGCGTACGTCCCCGCCAGCGTGAGGAAGAAGTGCACTCGTCCCCAAGTCTCATTCATCATCCGTCCGAACATTTTCGGGAACCAGTAATAAGTCGCCGCAAACATTCCAAAGATCGCCGCCACGCCCATGATCAAGTGGAAGTGTCCGACCACAAAATAGGTATCGTGCAGTTGAATATCGAGCACCGGCTGCGCCAGAAACGGACCACTCAATCCACCCGAGACGAAAAGCGAAACGAAGCCAATGGCGTATAGCATCGGCGTATGGAACCGAATGTGCCCCTTCCACATCGTGCCCAGCCAGTTAAAAGTCTTGATCGCCGAAGGGACGCCAATACACATCGTCAGTATGGAAAACGCAAATGCCGAATACGGGCTCATGCCGCTCATGAACATGTGGTGGCCCCACACCATGAACCCCAAGAAACCGATGGAGAGCATGGCGTACACCATGGCCTTGTAGCCAAAGATCGGCTTACGCGAGAAGGTCGAGAGAACCTGTGAGGTCACGCCCATGCCCGGCAGAATCGCAATATAAACTTCGGGATGCCCGAAGAACCAGAACAAATGCTGCCACAACAGCGGTGACCCGCCCTTGTGCCCCATGATCTGTCCGTTCACCACCACCAGCGGCACATAAAAACTCGTACCCAGATTGCGATCCATCAGAAGCAAAATTCCCGCCGAAAGCAATACCCCGAAGGCCAGCAGTCCGAGGATCGCCGTAATGAACCACGACCAAACTGTCAGCGGCATGCGCATCAATGTCATGCCCTTGGCGCGCAGATCGAGCGTAGTCGTAATAAAATTTAGCGCTCCCATCAACGATGCAATGCAAAAAATTGCAATGCTCGTGATCCACAAATCCGCCCCGAGTTGCTCTCCCGGCCCCGCCGATGGCAGAGCACTCAGAGGCGCATACCCCGTCCAGCCGTGCAGTGGCGCTCCACCCGTAACAAAAAAAGCTGCCAGGATGGTCACGAACGCGACAAACGTCGTCCAGAACGAAAGCATGTTCAGGACCGGAAACGCCATATCGGGCGCGCCAATCTGAATTGGCAGAAAATAATTTCCGAACCCACCCTGCGGCGCCGTGGTCAGCACGAAGAACACCATGATGGTTCCGTGCATGGTGAGCAGGCTGAGGTAAGTCTCCGGCTTGATTTCGCCCACGAGCGGCAGATTCGCGCCCGGCCACAATAAGTGAATCCTCATCAGCAGCGACAGAAACATCCCTACCCACACCGCCGTGAGCGCCAAAAAGAAATACTGAATACCAATGACTTTGTGATCCAGGCTGAAAATATATTTTCGAATGAAGCCCTGAGGAGCCGCGTGCGCATGAACCGCAACCGGGGTCGCCATGTTATTGTTTCTCCGCCTCCCGTGCCGCCAGCCACTTATCAAAATCCTCCTGGCTGACCACGTGTACCATCCCGTGCATTTTGTAATGTCCTAGACCGCACAATTCGGCGCACGCGATTTCGTACTCGCCAATCGCCGTTGGCTTGAAGTGCATGTGAATGTTCAATCCCGGAACCGTGTCCTGCTTAAAGCGCAGCGAGGGCACAAAGAAGCTGTGGATCACATCCACCGCGCGCAAACTTACGTCGACCTCGCGGTCAACCGGCAAATACATCGTGCCCGTGACCACATCATCCTTTGCCGCCGGGTCGGAAGTGTTCAGCCCCACAGCCGCTTCGCCTCCAGCCGAGGGATCCATTAGCTTCGGACTCGTCGCTCCATACTTTCCATCCGGCCCCGGATAGCGGAAGTACCACGCAAACTGCATCCCCGTGACTTCAACCTGCACCGCCCCTGGCCCCGCCAGATCAAAGCGCTGGCTCGCCCAAACCGTACTGCCCATCAGATTCAATCCGACAAACAACACCGTGGTTAGCACTGTCCAGATGATTTCCAGTCTTGTATTGCCGTGCGAATACAGCACCGGCGGAGACGTAGGTTGTTCCCGGTATCTCCACACGATGTAACCCAGAGAGAGTTGCGCCGCCAGAAAAACAATTCCCATCAGTACAAAAGTGAGGGCAAGCTGTCCGTCAATAAATTGCGCGGCGTCGGCCGCACCCACGGGCAGCCACCATGTTTTGGCGGCAAAAAAGTACGTGCTGACTATAGTAATCAGCCAGATCAGACCCATTAACGCGAGGCCCATTCCCCAGTCCTCCCGGACGTCGAACGATTTCCCCACGGCGGTTGCCGCGCCCTACAGCGCTAAGCAACAGTCGGCGCCGAGTTTATCACAGCTGCTTACGAAAAAACCAAGCGACTTGCGCGTGCAAGAAAAAATTCGCAAACAATCTTCGGTTCGTCTTACCCTCGGCGCCTCAGTGCCTTCTGTTGTGTTAAACATTTTTCATGCGCAGCAAAGTGGACTCTACTTCTCGTTCCACTCCGGTACTCTACCCGGAGTCCAAGGCGCCCCGGCAGCCTCCATATCTTTTTCCAGCTTGACTAAATCAGCTTCAACTAAAGTCCGAAGTTTCCCGAGTTGCTCACCAAACTCAGCCGCTGCAATGTTGTAATCCTCGACATGACTCGCTGTCGGCCTGGCCAGCGAGAACCTTTCGCCCTCCATGATGGCCTCGATCCGATCGTTAATCGACGACGCCACCGGCTCATTCCGCTTCTGCATTTCCTTATCCCCGCTCAGCGCCCGTAGGATCAACCGATCGCTCTGTTCGATGGCATCAGCCTCCGCATCCAATTGCTTCTCAGCCGCGGGAGTTTCATGCAGCGCTTGGCGAATCGACTTCAGCCGTCCCTCCACGTCATGAGCCGTATGCGTCGCGCCCGAAACAGCCCGGTAAAGCCGAGCTACCTTGCGATGAAATTCCTCCCTCGCCGCAAGGTCGGTCGCATTCATCGAACCCTGGCCGTCGCTCACCACCCTGAAATTCTGCATCCCACCTAATTCTGTTACTGCTCCACCCACATTCTGAAAACAGCGCACCGAGTACGCCCCAGGCAGCACCAACGTTCCCCTCGACGAAGCCGGAGGAAAATCCTCTTCGTCGTCGGACGGCTCGCGCAGCAAAACTACCGGGTACCGCAGATCCCACGCCGCCCGCTGAAATCCCGACTCAATGCTCCCCTCCACTCGCCGGATCGCCGCACCGGATTCGTCGTACACCACAAAGTAAACCTCCGGCTTCTGCTCTTCCGCCTCCGCCCGCAACTCATCATTGGTCGGATAAGGGAGCGTCTGGTTTTTCTTCGCCGCATCTTTCTCCGCTTCCTGGCGTTTCTCCTTTTTTGTCTTCAACTTCTCCTTCAGGTAAAGCGTAAACACCGCCCCATACTGAGGATTATCCGCGGTATAAAATCCCTCTCCCTGAAACCCTTTCTTCGGACCTCCCAGCGGATGCCGTTCGATATACAACAACGCATCCTTCACCGGAAACCCGGCCGCTGCCTGCTGCAAAGATTCCGGTTTGATCTGCCGCAATGCCGAAATATCGTCGAGCACGTAGAACCCGCGCCCAAACGTAGCGATCACCAGATCGCCCTCCCGTGCCTGCAGGACCATGTCACGCACCGCAATCGTCGGCAGCCCGCCTTTGAGCTGTACCCAGTGCGCTCCGCCGTCAATGGTGAAGAACGTGCCAAACTCAGTCCCCGCAAAGAGCAGATCCGCATTCACCGTATCTTCCACAAACGCCAGCACCGGACCATTCTCCGGCAGATTTCCCGCAATCGAAGTCCAGGTCTTACCCGCATCCCTCGAGCGCAGCAGATAGGGTTTGAAATCCTCATTCTTATGATTGTCAAAGGCCGCATAAACCACATTTGCATCGTGTGACGAAGCCGCCAACCGGCTCACATAAGTCATATCCGGAACGCTCGTAAACTTGTCGTACTTCGTCCAACTTAGCCCGCCATCGGCCGTGACTTGAATCAGACCGTCATCGGTTCCAACAAAAATCAGGCCTTCTTTTCTAGGCGACTCGGCCAAAGCCACGATATTTCCATAGAACGATGTCGACGCATTCTTCGCCACCGCATCCGCATCCCACACCTTCCCCATCACCGGTAATTTATTGCGATCAACCTGTCGCGTCAGGTCGCCGCTGATCGCCTTCCACGCATCACCGCGATCATCACTGCGAAATAATTTATTCGCCGCAAAGTACAACCGCGTATGCGAGTGCGGACTGATAATCACCGGCGAATCCCAATTCCACCGCAGCGGAGGCTCTCCCTTTCCCTCCAGCGGCTGCAAAACCAGTTCCTGCCCAGTCGGCTTGTCGTAGCGCACCAGCACGCCGTATTGCGACTCCGAATAAATCGTGTTCGCGTCCACCGGATCCACCACCGACCGGAATCCATCTCCGCCCGTGGTCACGAACCAATCGGAATTCATAATCCCGTTGACGTTGCGCGTGCGCGCCGGCCCGCACCAGGAATAATTATCTTGCGTGCCGCCGCACGCGTTATAAAAGGGAAGCGCGTTGTCCACCGCCACATCGTAAAACTGCACCGTCGGCAGATTCGCCTTGAACTGCCAATTGCTCGCGTCATCCCAGGTCTCATACAACCCCCCGTCGGACCCCAACAGCCAATGCTTCGTATCGTCCGGATCAATCCAGATCGCGTGATTGTCCCCGTGATGATTGGTTTCCTCTACCTTCTTTAAAGTCTTCCCCCCATCCAGCGATTCCCGCAAGCTCACGTTCATCACAAAAATCCGATCCACATTCTTCGGGTCGGTAACCACGCGAGCGTAATACATCGCGCCAACATCGAATTCATTCCGCCGCTCCCAAGTTGCTCCGCGATCATTCGACCGAAAAATTCCGCCCTTGCCATCCCCCGCCTCGATCGTGGCATAGACCACATTCGGATCCGCCGCCGACACCGATAACCCAATCCTTCCCATATCCACCGTCGGCAGCCCCGACTTCAACTTGTT
>Ga0209330_1000256_pt1 | contig 25795 bp, 18 predicted proteins | sample JacPinW_OM2H0_O3_FD_187969 | JGI IMG/M metagenome (GOLD analysis project Ga0209330, IMG submission 187969) | Forest soil microbial communities from Algoma, Ontario, Canada - Jack Pine, Ontario site 1_JW_OM2H0_O3 (SPAdes) (version 2) | ecosystem: Environmental > Terrestrial > Soil > Boreal...
TCCCGAGTCGGACCCCGGCGGCGGAAAACGCCGCGATCGGAGCCAGTCTAGCCCCAGGCATCAGGTCCCCTTGCGGGCATACGGTGACCGAGATCCCGGTGCGCTGCATGAGGTTCATATCCGCGGAATCGAGATGGACCATGTGCGCGGCATTGAGCGCAGGGGTTAGCAATCCTAAGTTCCATAGACGTTCAAGCGGCCGCATTCCATGTGCCGCGATGCAGGCATCGATTTCGCGGCTCGATTGATGCAGGTCAACCATGATGCCCGCATCCAATTCATCGGCGAGCGTCGCGAGACGTGAGAAGGTCGCATCACTCAGGCTGTTCGCCGCGAGCGGTGCAAAGGCGGTTGAAATCAGCGGATCACCCTTGTGCCTATCGCGCAGCTCGAGCGCGCGCGTCAATGATTGGGCGGCATCCTTCGCCCAGGGCGTGACGCCATCCGTGACGGGCATGCCGACCATGGCGCGCATACCCTGTTCATTGGCTGTTCTTGCGGTTTCTTCCGGGAAGTAATCGCGATCGCAGAAACAGGTGATTCCCGACTTGAGCATTTCGGCGATGGCGGCCAAAGTTCCATCGCGAGCGAAATCCGCCGTGGCTTCGAGTCGCGCCGCCCCGGCATTTGCGCCGCGAGACAAGAGCGTGGCGGCGGCGGACTGCGCGTTGATCATGCCGGGCATCAAAAGATGGGAATTTCGCGTCAGCACCGCCGTGGCGGAGTAGCGCTCGGCCGCAGCCGCGCTCGGCAAAATATCGAGAATTCGTCCGTCGCGCACCAGCAAGGAATGATCCTCGAGGACCACGTTTCGCGCGGTCATCGGGGCGATCCAGCGGACCTCGATGCGTAAATCAGCGGGGGCAATCGGCATGCCGCAAGTATATCGGCAAAAGCCGCCGCCGACTCCCGTAGGTAGGCTTAAGACGCCTGAGGATATGTGCTAGAATTGCGCCATGTTTCAGACCCGTCTTGCCTCCTTTAAACCCACTAAATAAAGTCCGATAACTCACCGGACTCTCGACAAATGGCCGAGATCGCACGCGAAATATTGCCCGTAAATCTCGAAGACGAGATGCGCAAATCCTATCTCGATTACGCGATGAGCGTAATCGTCGGCCGCGCTTTGCCCGATGTTCGCGATGGGCTAAAGCCGGTGCATCGGCGCGTGCTGTACGCCATGCGCGAGCTCAGCAACGACTGGAATAAGGCCTACAAGAAATCCGCGCGCGTGGTCGGCGATGTCATCGGTAAGTATCATCCGCATGGCGATGCGTCGGTGTATGACGCAATCGTGCGAATGGCGCAAGAATTCTCGATGCGCTATTTGTTGGTCGACGGGCAGGGGAATTTCGGCTCGGTGGACGGCGATCCGCCGGCCGCAATGCGCTATACCGAAGTGCGCATGTCGAGATTGGCCGGCGAATTGCTGGCTGACATCGACAAAGAAACGGTCGATTTCAACCCCAACTACGATGAGTCCGAGAGCGAACCGGCGGTATTGCCGGCGCGTATCCCGAACCTGCTGATCAATGGTTCCTCAGGGATCGCGGTGGGCATGGCCACCAATATCCCGCCGCACAATTTGACCGAGATCATCACGGCGTGCATCGCGCTGATCGAAAATCCGGATATCACGCTGGGCCAGTTGATGCAGATTGTTCCCGGCCCGGATTTTCCGACCGCCGGCTTCATCAATGGCGCCATGGAGATTGTTTCGGCGTACAAGACCGGCCGGGGCCGCTTGCACCTGCGCGCCCGGACCCACTTCGAGGATGTCGGCAAGGGCGAACGCCAGGCAATCATCATTACCGAGCTGCCTTACCAGGTGAACAAGGCGCGCTTGATTGAGCGCATCGCCGACCTGGTGCGCGACAAACTGATCGAAGGCATTGCTTCCGACGGCTTGCGCGACGAGTCCGACAAGGACGGTATGCGCGTCGTGATCGAATTGAAGCGCGGCGAAGTCCCTGAGATTTTGCTGAATAATCTGTATGCGCAGACCCCGATGGAGCAGGTCTTCGGCATCAACATGGTGGCCCTCGTCGACGGCCAGCCGCGCCTGCTCAGTCTGAAAGAGATGCTGGATGCGTTTCTGCGCCATCGCCGCGAAGTGGTCACCCGCCGCACCGTGTACGAGCTGCGCAAAGCGCGCGAACGCGGACATGTGTTGGAAGGTTTGGCCATCGCGCTCGCCAACATCGATGAGATCATCGCGGCGATCAAAGCCTCGCCCTCACCCGCTGAGGCCAAAGTCGTCCTGTTGGCGCGAGTCTGGAAGTCAGGCGCGGTGCCTGAAATGCTGGCGCGGGCGGGGGCCATCAGCACCCGGCCCGACGGCGAGATTGCCGCACTCGGCATCGTCGAAGGCGGCTATCGGCTCACCGACACGCAGGCGCAGGCGATTCTCGAGATGCGCCTCAACCGGCTCACCGGACTGGAACAAGACAAGATCATTGCCGAATACCAGGAGTTGTTGGAGCAAATCCGCGACCTGGCGGACATCCTGGCGCGCCCGGAGCGGCTGCTCCAAGTGATCCGTCAGGAATTGGAGTTCATCCGCGACACTTTCGGCGACAAGCGCCGCACCGAGATCCTGGCCAATCATGAAGATCTCACCACCGAAGATCTCATTTCACCCGAGGATGTCGTGGTGACGCTGTCGCACGGCGGGTATGCAAAGGCTCAGCCGGTCTCCGACTATCAGGCGCAGCGCCGCGGCGGCCGCGGCAAAGCCGCCACCAGCGTCAAGGATGAGGATTTCGTCGACAAGCTGTTCGTGGCCAATACGCACGACACGCTGCTGTGCTTTTCGGACCGGGGCAAGCTTTACTGGCTCAAGGTCTATCAGTTGCCGCAGGCCAGCCGTGGCTCGCGCGGCAAGCCCATCGTGAATCTGTTGCCGCTCCAAGAGGGCGAGCGCATCAGCGCCATGCTGTCGATCAAGGATTTCGAAGAGGGCAAGTTCGTCTTCATGGCGACAAGTCTCGGGACGGTAAAAAAGACCTCGCTCGCCTTATTCTCGCGGCCGCGCGCCAGCGGCATCATTGCCGTGGCGCTTGATCCAGGCGACAAGCTGGTGGGGGTGGCCATCACGGACGGTACCAAGGACATCCTGCTGTTCACGACAGGCGGCAAGGCGATACGTTTCGTCGAGGAAGAAGTGCGGCCGATGGGCCGGGAGGCGGCCGGCGTGCGCGGTGTGAAGCTGAGCGAGGAGCAGCGAGTCAATGCGTTGATCGTTGCGCAGGACGGCTTCATTCTCACGGCATCGCAGAACGGCTTCGGCAAGCTGACCCCGCTGGAGGATTTCCCCAAGCACGGACGCGGGGGCCAGGGTGTCATCGCTCTGCAAATCACCGACCGCAACGGGATCATGGTTGGCGCGCTGCAGGTTAGCCTGGACGATGAAATCATGCTCATGAGCCAAAATGGCGTACTCGTGCGCACGCCGGTGAAGGACATCTCGGTGGTCGGACGCAACACCCAGGGCGTACGCTTGATTCGGTTGGAAGAGGGCGATCAGCTATCGGGGCTCGAACGCATCGAGGGACTGGCGGGCGAGGGCGACGATGGCGAGCCCACCGATCCCACGGAGCCCACCGATCCGGCTGTCGGCGACTCGTAAAAATCCCCGTGCGCGCTTTCAATTTCTCGCCAGGACCTGCCGTGTTGCCGCTCGAGGTTCTCGAGAAGGCGCGCGATCAGCTGCTTGATTGGGACGGCAGCGGCATGTCCGTGATGGAAATCAGTCATCGCAGCAAAAATTTTGTCGAAGTGGCTGAGCAAGCCGAAGCGGATTTGCGCGAGCTGATGTCGATTCCGGCCAACTACAAAGTTCTGTTCATGCAGGGCGGTGCATCGGCGCAGTTTTCCCTGGTGCCGATGAACCTTTCGCCGCCGGGCTCAACCGTGGACTATATCAATACCGGTCACTGGTCCCGGCGGGGCATCACCGAAGCGGCCCGATACTGCGCAGTCCACGTGGCCGCGGATGCCGGCGGCAATTACAGCCGCGTGCCGCCGCAAAAGGAGCTGCGCTTCAGCGGCCACGCGGCGTATGTTCACTACACGCCGAATGAAACGATCAGCGGGGTCGAGTTTGGCTACGTGCCTGAGACAGGCGGCGTACCGCTGGTGGCGGATATGTCATCCAGCATTTTGTCGCGCCCGATTGAGGTGGCGAAATTCGGCATGATTTATGCGGGTGCCCAGAAAAATATTGGCCCTTCGGGCCTGACCGTCGTCATCGTGCGCGAGGATCTGCTCGGGCGCGCCCGCCCCGATACGCCCCACGTCTTTGACTACAAGGCGATCGCGGACAATCAATCGATGTTGAATACGCCGCCGACTTTTGCCTGGTACATGGCTGGCCTGGTTTTTAAATGGCTGAAAGCCGCCGGCGGCGTGGTTGCGATCGGCAAATGCAACCAGGCCAAGGCCGCAATGCTGTATGCCTGCATCGATGCATCGCATCTCTATCAAAATTCGGTCGCCGCCGATTCCCGATCCTGGATGAACGTCACCTTTGCATTGAGCAATCCCGCCCTCGATTCCGAGTTTCTGGCTTCCGCGGCCGCAGCAGGCTTAAAAGGACTCAAGGGCCATCGGATCGTAGGCGGCATGCGCGCCAGCATCTATAACGCCATGCCGATCGAGGGCGTTGAGAAGTTGTGCGCGTTCATGCACGAATTCGAGCGCCGACATCAATGAAGCGCCGCAACGCCAACGCGAAGCCGAAGATCAAGAAGCCGAAGAGCAAGGCAAAGCCCGAGATCAAGGCGAAACCCGAGATCAAGGCGAAACCCGAGATCAAGATCACGCCTGCGACGCCGGCGGGCGCGGGCTTGGGAAATATTCGCGACAGCATCGATGCCGTCGATGCGCGCATTCATGCCTTGCTAAATGAGCGAGCACGCTTCGCGCAGTTGGTGGGTATTTCCAAGTCGGCTTCGGGGAAGGCAGTGGACTACTATCGGCCGGAGCGCGAGGCTGAGGTGCTGCGCATGGCGCTGAAGCGCAACCAGGGACCGTTGCGCGACGAAGAAATCGTGCGCCTGTTCCGCGAAATCATGTCGGCCTGTCTTGCCCAGCAGGAACCGCTGAAGGTGGCCTTCCTGGGTCCGGAAGGCACGTTTACCCAGGCAGCGGTCCTGAAGCATTTCGGTTCCTCTGTTCGGTCCCTGCCGCTGACGGCGATCGACGAGATATTTCACGAGGTGGAGGGCGGAGTCGCAGACTTTGGCGTGGTGCCGATTGAAAATTCCAGCGAAGGGACCGTGAATCACACGCTGGATATGTTCCTGACCTCCGGCCTGAAAATCTGCGGTGAAGTGGAACTGCGCATCAGTCACTATTTGATGGGAAAAATGAGCGGTTTTGAGTCCATCAAGCGTGTTTGCGCTCACCCGCAGGCCTTGGCGCAATGCCGCGGTTGGCTGGACGACCAGCTACCGGAAGTCGAACGGGTGGGGGTCTCCAGCAACGCCGAAGGCGCGCGGCGCGCGCGCGACGAGCGCGGCACAGCGGCCATTGCGGGGCGCGCCGCGGCCGAAATCTATTCGCTCAATGTGCTCGCCAATGAGATCGAGGACCGCTCGGATAACACCACGCGATTTCTGGTGGTGGGCAGAAAACTCTTCAGCGCGAGCGGCGCGGACCGTACAACGCTCTTGGTTTCGACCAGCGCTACTGACGATTCGGGGGCATTGTCCCAATTGCTCGAGCCACTGGCGCAGCACAAGGTCAATATGACTCGAATCGAGTCACGGCCCTCCCGCAAGCGTAAATGGGACTATGTGTTCTTCATCGACATTGAAGGTCATGTGACCGATCCCGCTGTCGCGAAGGCACTGGCCGCCCTGGAATCGCGCGCCTCGTTATTCAAGGTTTTAGGTTCATATCCGCGGGCCGTGCTCTGATGGCCGCATTCAAGGCGCATCCGGCGATGCGCGTTTTCGGCACGATGACCGTGCCCGGTGATAAATCCATATCACATCGTGCGTTGATGCTTTCCGGTATCGCCGAGGGCGTCAGCGAGGTGAGCGGCTTTCTCGCCAGCGAGGATTGCCTGGCGAGCCTCGCCGCCATGCGCGCCCTGGGCGTGCGCATCGAGCAAACCAGCGCAACTCGCGTGCTGATTCACGGGGCCGGCATGCATGGCCTGAAGGGTGCCGACCGGGCTCTCGATATGGGTAACGCGGGCACTGCGATGCGCCTGTTCACGGGGTTGCTGTCAGCACAGAAATTTGACTCGCAGCTGATTGGCGATGCATCCCTGATGAAGCGGCCAATGGAGCGGGTGGCGAAGCCGCTGCGCGAAATGGGAGCCGATGTCCGCACGCGTAACGGGACTCCGCCGGTGGATATCGGTGGCAACCGGGGCCTGCGGGGCATCGACTATCAGATGCCGATCGCCAGCGCTCAGGTCAAGTCGGCGATCCTGCTGGCCGCTTTGTATGCGACCGAGCCGACCACGATCACGGCGCCGGCCGTGAGTCGCGACCATAGCGAACGGATGCTCGCGAGCTGCGGGGTGAAACTGGACATCGACGGGCTGCGCATCACCCTGCATCCGCCGCAGCGTCTGATGAGCCAAAAGATCAATGTGCCCGGCGATTTTTCATCCGCCGCCTTCTTCATTGTGGCGGGACTTCTGGCAGCGCCGGTGGAGGGGCTGGTGATCCAAAATGTCGGATTGAACCCGACACGCGTCGGACTGCTGGCGATCTTGCGGGGCATGGGCGCAAATATCGAGATTTTAAATCCACGCGAGAGCGGTGCTGAGCCGGTCGCGGATCTGCGTATCTTTACCTCGCCGCTGCACGGTATCCGTGTGCCCGAGGATCTTGTATCCCTGGCCATCGACGAGCTGCCCGTGCTGTTCATCGCCGCGGCGTGTGCGCAAGGAGAAACCTGGGTCACCGGCGCGGAAGAACTGCGCGTCAAGGAGAGCGATCGGATCGCCGCCATGAGTGCTGGCTTGACGGCGCTCGGCGTGGCGCATACAGCGTTGCCCGACGGCATGCGGATCAAGGGTCGTGGGCAGGGCAGCGCCTTTACGAGCGGCGAGATCGATAGCTATGGGGATCACCGCATCGCAATGTCATTTGCCATTGCGAGCCTGCGCGCCGCCGGCGCCATTGAGATCCGCGACGTGGCCAACGTCGCCACCTCCTTTCCCGGTTTCGTGCCGCTGGCGCAATCGGTCGGGCTGGCTATCAGCGAGAGCCGTCTCTAAAGATTTGCCATGAAAGATGTTCCAGTCATCACCATCGACGGCCCCTCCGGCTCCGGCAAGGGGACCATCAGCCGAGCGGTCGCCAAACGCTTAGGGTGGGCGCTCCTGGACAGCGGGGCCCTGTATCGGTTGGTAGCCCTTGCAGCGCGGCGAGCCTCTGTCAGTTTGGAGGACGCCGAGCGCTTAGGCAGCTTGGCCGAAGGATTTAACATACGGTTCGGCTCCAACGAGTCAGGCGAGGAAGTGGTCTGGCTGGACGAGGAGGACGTGACCCGGGCGATTCGGACCGAAGGGGCGGGAAATGATGCCTCCAAGGTCGCCGCGTTGACCCCTGTGCGGGCGGCGCTCCTGGAGCGCCAAAGGCGCTTCGCCGTTCCCCCGGGTTTGGTGGCCGACGGGCGCGATATGGGCACCGTGGTCTTCCCCCTGGCCAAGGTGAAGATTTTTCTCACCGCCAGCCCGGCCGAGAGGGCCTTAAGACGCTATAAGCAGTTGAAAGAAAAGGGGGTTACTGCTAACCTTGCGGCCCTTTCGCTGGAGATAGCGGAGCGTGATGAGCGCGATTCTACGCGCTCCGCTTCGCCTCTTGTGGCAAGCGCCGACGCCACCATGTTGGATACAACGGGTATGTCCGTCGATGACGTGGTTGAGCGCGTGTTAAGGATCGCTCGTGCTTTGATTTAGGTCGCGGCTTTCAAGGATCGATCGCCGTTTTTAGTGGCAACCCTCGGACACCTAGGATTGTGGCCAAGGATTCAGTAAGAGAGAACATGACAGAAAGTTTTGCGGAACTGTTTGAACAAAGCATAGCGAGCCAGCGCATTCGTCCTGGCACCATCCTCAATGGATTGATCGTCGAAGTTGGCCAGGACTACGTGATCGTCAATGTCGGATTGAAATCCGAAGCGGTCATTCCCTCCGATCAGTTCAAGAATGAAAAAGGTGAAATCGAGGTCGCCGTCGGCGAGACCGTCGAAGTCGCCTTGGACAGCGTCGAGGACGGTTCCGGTGAGACGCGCCTTTCACGAGAGAAGGCCAAGCGTGCGCGGACCTGGACCCGGCTGGAGACGGCATTCGAGAAGCAAGAGGTCGTCATCGGCATCATAACGGGCCGAGTCAAAGGCGGTTTCACGGTCGAGATCGACAATGTGCGGGCGTTCCTGCCCGGTTCGTTGGTCGATGTACGTCCGGTCCGCGATCCCTCGTATTTAGAAAACAAGCCGCTCGAATTCAAAGTCATCAAGCTCGATCAGAAGCGCAACAACGTGGTGGTATCCCGCCGCGCGGTCGTCGAGCAGGAATACAGTGCGGAACGCTCCGCGCTGCTGGATAACCTGGTGGAGGGTGCGGCAGTCAAGGGCGTGGTCAAGAATCTCACCGATTATGGCGCGTTCGTCGATTTGGGCGGCATCGATGGCTTGCTGCATATCACCGACATGGCCTGGAAGCGCGTGAAGCATCCGTCCGAAGTGGTCAAAGTCGGCGAAGAAATCGATGTGCGCATCCTGAAGTTCGACCGTGAACGGCAGCGTGTGTCCTTGGGGTTGAAGCAACTCGGCGCCGATCCCTGGCAGAACATCGCCCGGCGTTATCCGGCCAATACGCGCCTCTTCGGCAAGGTCACGAATATCGCCGACTACGGCTGCTTCGTGGAAATCGAAGAAGGCGTCGAAGGCTTGGTGCACGTCTCTGAAATGGATTGGACCAACAAGAACGTCAATCCCGCCAAGGTCGTGCATGTGGGTCAAGAAGTTGAAGTCATGGTGCTCGACATCGACGAGGAGCGTCGACGCATCAGCTTGGGCGTCAAGCAATGCAAGGCCAATCCCTGGAAGGAATTCGCGGATAACTACAACCGCGGCGACAAGGTCAGCGGTCAGATCAAATCGATCACCGACTTCGGCATCTTCATCGGGTTGGCCGGCGGCATCGACGGCTTGGTGCACCTGTCGGATATATCCTGGGACTTGCCGGGCGAAGAAGCCGTGCGCAGCTATCAAAAAGCGCAGCAGGTCGATGCCATGGTGCTGTCGATCGATCCTGAGCGCGAGCGCATCAGCTTGGGGATCAAACAGCTTGCGAAGGATCCCTTCTCGGCCTACATCGCTGAACATCCGAAGAACAGCGTCGTCAAAGGCGTCGTGCGCGAAGTCGATGCAAAGGGCGCGATCATCGATCTTGGCAACGGAGTTGATGGTCAGTTGCGTGCTTCGGATATTTCACGCGATCGCGTGGAGGACGCCCGCTTGGTGCTGAAAGTGGGCGACGAAGTCGAAGCCAGGTTTACCGGCGTGGATCGCAAGGGCCGCAGCATTTCGCTGTCGATCAAGGCGAAGGATATCCACGAAGAGCAGGAGGCTATGCAGAATTATCGGACCGATTCGCCGACCGGAACGAGCCTGGGAGATCTACTAAAAGAGCAAATCTCCGGCCAGGATTGACAGGACCACAGGCCGGCTGCTGTGAAATCGCAGCAGCCGGCCTTCCTTAAGTATGTCTGATGCCCACGGATCGATAATGACGAAATCGGAACTCATTGAGATCATATCGGCGAAGCAAAAGCATTTGCCGGCGAAGGATGTCGAGCTGGCGGTTAAGCAGCTTCTGGAAATCATGAGCGACGCCTTGGCGACGGGCGAGCGCATCGAGATACGCGGTTTCGGAAGCTTCTCGCTGCATTTCCGCCCGCCACGCCAAGGACGCAATCCGAAGACCGGCGAAGCCGTTGCGCTTGCCGGCAAACATGTGCCGCATTTTAAGCCAGGCAAAGACCTGCGCGAACGCGTCAACGACGGTGCGGATCAACCGATCCGCGACTAATCCTTTAGCGGCCGCGGGCACGTGTCCGATTTACCGCTGCTGAGTTGGGGGTTCGTGCTGGCGGCGCTGGTGATCGGAATTCTTGCCGGTCACTTCGGCTGGGGCAAACGCTGGCCGGCAAGCTTAAGCAAGCTGCACCCTGATTACCTGACCGGCCTTGACTATTTGGTGACCGAGCAGCCCGATCGGGCGCTCGACATGTTCCTAAAACTGATGGATGCCAACGCCGAGACCATTGAGACGCATTTTGCGTTGGGCTCGCTGTATCGCCGGCGCGGCGAGGTCGAGCGTGCAATCCGCATTCACCAGAATCTATTGGCGCGCAAGGAATTGGCCTCGGAACATCGCGAACAAGCGTTATTGGCGCTGGCGCAGGATTATTTGCGCGCCGGAGTTCTCGATCGCGCCGAGGGGTTGTTTCAGCAGGTCAGCGAAGTGCCGCGGCTGCGCGCGAGCGCACTGGATGCATTGCGCGGCGTCTACGAGCGCCAACATGATTGGCAACAGGCGCTCGGCACGTATCGGCAATTGGCGCGGATAAAAGCCGCACCGGCACGCACGGTGGCCGCACACTATCTGTGCGAGCTCGCTAGCGTCTCCATCGAGCGAGGCGATTTCGAAACTGCGCGTCATTGGCTGCGCGATGCGCAGTCGGAGTCAGCGCCTTTCCCTCGCGCCGCGCTATTGAGCGCGCAAATTGCCGAGCAGGAGCAGCACCCCGATCTTGCGGTGCAACTCATCAGGCAGGCGCTCGCCGATTCGCCCACCTTGCTGCAGGAAGAACTGCCGCACTTGCTTAGGCTCGTGGGGCCCGCCGAGCGGGACGCAATACTCGCTGAGCTGGTGGCGCAGACCGAACTACGCGACTTTGACGAACTGAAGCGCTTGGTGTTTGCGGCGATCGCGGCCGACTTGGGCGCCGCCGCACCGCTTCGCAGCTCCATCGAGAAAGTCTTCTCGCAGGATCCCACGCTGCAGGCGGTGTGGCAGGAAGGTCCGACGCAATCGGCGCGCATCGCCGGAGAAATTGGTGCGCTGCTGGCACAGGCGGAAAAGTATCGCTGCAATGAATGCGGCTTTTCGGGGCGAAATTTTTATTGGCACTGTCCCGCGTGCCATTCGTGGGACAGCTTTGAGGCGTACGCAATCGTCAAGCTGCGCTAGCCCGCAGTCATGCGCATGCACGGCTACCACGTCCGTGTGAGAAATGTCCGACGGCGCGCTCACGGGAAATCCGTTATGCTTTCTCCATGTCACAATCCGTAAAAGCTGCCGTATTTCCCGTCGCCGGACGCGGCACAAGATTTCTACCCGTCACCAAGGCGAGTCCCAAGGAAATGCTGCCTATCGTGGACAAGCCGCTCATTCAATATGCGGTCGATGAAGCGCTGTCCGCGGGTGCCGACACGCTGATATTCATTACCGGCAGTTCGAAGCGCGCGATTGAGGATCATTTCGATTCGAATCCGGAACTCGAAGCGGTATTGCAGGCGCAGGGCAAACAGGATCTGCTGGATACGCTGCGCGGAATTTTGCCCAGCTGGGCTTCTTGCGTATATATCCGTCAGCCGGCCCCCTTGGGTCTTGGGCACGCGGTGCTGTGCGCGCGCCCTGTCGTCGGCAATGCGCCGTTCATGGTGCATCTCGCGGACGACCTGATCGATGCCAATACTCCCTGCCTCAAGCAAATGGCCGAGGTGTTCGAAAAATATCAGGGCAGTGTGCTTGGCGTGCAGAATGTCCCCAAGCAGGACACGGACAAATATGGAATCGTGACCCTGGAAAAGTCGATTGCCCCACGCGTGGGCAAGATGTCGCACATCGTCGAGAAGCCGAAACCGGACAAAGCTCCTTCAACCTTGGCGGTGGTCGGCCGATACTTGCTCACGGGCGCGATCTTCGAGGATCTCGCGAAAATCGGCAAAGGCGCCGGCGGCGAGATCCAACTCACCGACGGCATCGCGCGTCTCATGCAGCGCGAACCCATTTATTCCTTCGAATTCGAGGGCAAGCGCTACGATTGCGGCAGCAAACTCGGCTACTTGCAGGCGACCGTGGAATACGGTCTCAAGCATCCGAGCTTGGGGGCCGAGTTCGCCGAATATCTGCGCGGCATGGTTCCTAAGCTGTCCTAGGCGCTTCGGCACTGTGAGCTTGATCGGGGCCTGGATGGCCTACTGGAATGGGAAGCGTCGAGGCACGGAAGAACGCAGTGCCTCGACGCTTCCCATTCCAGTAGGCCTTTGAAGACCCGACCGTCAAACTCACGGTGCTCGCGGACGAGTTTCGAATGCTGCCGTGGCTCGGGTGACCTTGCGCAGTCGTAGGCCCTAAAGACAAGCGTCGCCGAATACTCACCGGGAGTCCTCCGGCGTTGTGATATAGACCGGCCAATCTCGTCAGGGAGGGTGAGCAGACTCAAGGCCCTGAGTTTCTTTTGGGCCTTGAGTCTGTTTCCCCTCCCTGACGAGTGCTCGGCTGGTCTAAATCACAGCGCCGAGCTAGCGAAATCGACCACGCTGCGGTTGGCCGAAGCTTCTCGTTCCGCCACCACCCGAACCCGAACCTGTGCCTGTGTTCGACCGCGCGCCCGAAGCCTGCGGGCGGCGCGAATCGCGGCGCTCAGAATTTCCGTCGCGACGCCCGCCACCGTGGTGGGCTTGACCACCATGTCGATGTTGCGCGTGTTGCGGACGGCCTTCGCGCGTTGGCGGAGGCGAGGCGGATTCGACAATCTTGAATGCGGGGGTCGGCAGCGTCGGAATGCTGCGGCGTAGAACCCGCTCGATGTCGCGCAGCAATCCGGACTCGTCGGAAGAAACCAGCGAAATCGCTTCCCCCGCGGCGCCTGCGCGCCCGGTGCGGCCGATGCGATGCACGTAGTCTTCGGGCACATTTGGCAATTCGTAGTTGACCACTTGCGGCAGTTCCTTGATGTCGAGACCGCGCGCCGCAACTTCCGTGGCGACCAAGCAGGTGACTTGACCGCGCTTGAACATGTCGAGCGCTTTTACACGCGCGGCCTGGCTCTTGTTGCCATGGATCGCGGCGGCCTGGATGCCGGCGCCCTCCAACTGTTGGGCGAGACGATTGGCGCCATGCTTGGTGCGCGTGAAGATCAAAACTTGGCGCCACTGACCTTCCTGGATGAGATGCACCAGCAGATGGCGTTTCTGTTCCTTCTGCACGCGATACGCGCGCTGTTCGACGAGTTCGATCGGAGCATTGCGCGCCGCGACTTGCACCGACAGCGGGTTGTGCAGCAGCCGTTCGGCCAAGCCGCGGATATCGTCCGAATAAGTCGCGGAGAACAACAGATTCTGGCGCTTTTGCGGCAGTAATTTGATGATGCGGCGAATGTCATGGATGAAACCCATGTCGAGCATCCGGTCGGCCTCATCCAGAACCAGGACCTGAACTTTGGAGAGATCCAGCGCGCGTTGCTGGGCAAGATCGAGCAACCGGCCGGGAGTCGCGACCAAGATATCGCAGCCGCTGCGCAAGGCGCTGATCTGCGGATTGATGCTGACGCCGCCGAACACCTGGTAGGTGCGCAGCGGCATATGTTTGCCGTAGTCGCGCGCGCTTTGCGCAACCTGCGCGGCGAGTTCGCGCGTCGGAGTGAGTACCAGCGCGCGCGGCGCGCGGCTGGCGGCGTTGGCCGTATCAGCAGCGAGACGCTGCAAAATGGGCAGCACAAAGCCGGCCGTTTTGCCGGTGCCCGTTTGCGCACCCGCGAGCACATCGCGGCCCGCGAGTACCGCAGGGATCGCTTGAATTTGGATGGGAGAGGGCGTGTCGTAGCCTTTATCGGCGACAGCACGCAGCAATTCGGGCAATAGCCCGAGATCTGAAAATGACATTATTAAACCTTATGAAAATAGACTCGCACGACGGGCGATTAAGCGTCCGCAGCGGTCAGCAGCGAGGAGGGTGAAAAAACGAAGTGCGTCGAAGACGGACCGCGAGCTGAAGGCGGCACTGACCGAGCACCAGCCCTATAAAGCTGTCCGCAGTATACACGCGTCCGCCCTGCGCGTCGAATACGCTGCCGGCGGCCCGGCAGCGCGCCGTGCCCGAGGCGCCCCCAGGGGTCCAGGGGGCTTTAACCCGTGGTCACAATGCTCTGAACCTTGGGCACCAGCCAGTTGGCGAGAAATTGCGCGCCCGCGCCCGTCGGGTGTCCCGCCAGGACGATGCTCTTTAGATTCGAATTGGTTCCGGCTTGAGGATCGGCCACCGTACCCAGCCCGTTGATGATCTTTGGTTGGCCAACGCCGGCAGCGTAAGTGTCCACGAAGGGCACTTTGCCATTGATCATCGGCAGAAACGCCGCTCCTGCGGCGATGGCGGCATTGCGCGAGACGTCGGTGGGCCCAATCAAATTTGAACTTGCGTTGCAATCACCCAGGACGCCGACAAATATGGTGCTGGCGGTGGGAAAGCGGGCGACAATCTGCTGCGCGACGTAAGTCGCGGCCGTTTGCACTTGGGCGTCGGTATACGACGTGTCGTTGCCGGAGCCTGACACCAGCAGGAAAAACGGCAACGCCTTGCCGGTCGAGTCAGTCGGCACGTTTTCGGCCACGTCTCCTAAGTATGTGCCCAGAATGCTGATGCTCCCGCCGGTCAGCTGGCTGCTATCCACACTGAGGGTCGCGCCCGTCACTCCATGACCGACGAAGATAAAGGGTGTCGAGATATCGCCGCGTGCCACGACAAATGTGCCGGCGGCAGATGTAACATTGCTCAGCGCATCCAGCGCGGTTTGTATAACAGCTTGAGACGCGTTGGCGGGAATCGGCGCAGTCGTACTGGTGACGCCGTTTAAAAGAATGCTGATCGTAAAAGTGCCGCCGGTGGCCGTGAGCAGCACGCGCCAGGCCTCAGCGGGCGGCGCAATCCGATCTTGAAAATTCAAGCGCCCCGCAACGGTGCCGATGAAACCGGTCCCTCCGTCACCGAGATTGATCGTCTGCCAGCTGAGTGCCGCGGCGAAAATGTCGATCAGATTCGGAACGTTATTCGGGGCGGCATCGCCCTCCCAAAAGCTATCGCCGATCGCCATGAACGGCGTCGTTGCCAGAAGCGGCGCGGCCGCAATGGGTCCATCCGCGCTGACGCCGGCAAAAATGCCTTGCTCGATCGTGATCTTGCGTTGACCGGAAACATTCCAGCGCAAATGCAGATATTTGACCTCGCCCGTCTGGGCATCGAGAACAAAGGGTTGCGTGCCTTCTTGAATGACGTATTGCGTCGTGCTGTCAGGAGGCGTAGTCCACGCGGAATCGACGGTGGCAATGAAAGTCGTGCCGTCATATCCGGTCACCTGCTTTACCTCATTAAGCGTGCCGGTGCCGCCGGCAATTCGCACATAGTATTCGTTGTAATAGCCGGAGACGGTCGATGAGCCCGCGGCTAGCGTGATGGTGTTCGCGGCGCCGCTTTGCGCGGTTCCCGTCACGAGCGCGTAGCCGTAACGTGCGATAAAGGTGTCGTTGATGTACAGCATTACGTTGTCGCTGAATCCGTATTGCATGACATCGAGCATGGTGCCGGTGTGATAGAAAGTCGTGTAGACCGTGCCTTCCGCAAACGTATCGGCGTTTGAATCGGCCGCACTGACCATGGTGGCCCGCGGAACTGTTGGTCCGAACTGGGTAATCAACGAGGGAGCGGCACCGCTGAATGTAAATGCAGGATTGACGGCGGAGGAGCTGGTCAAATAGGCATTATTGGTGGTCAAGCCAGCTGTTGCCGTGGCGTCGAAAGTAACCGTCGGCGTGATGTCGAGGGGCGGCGGCGTTGGCGGCGTTGGTGGAGTTGGAGGTGTCGGCGCGGATGGCGCAGAGGCTGCGGCGCCGCCGCCGCCACCGCCGCCACATGCAACAAATAGGGGCGCAGTCGCGCCCAGACCTAACGCGATTAAAATTTCGCGTCGGGTTGATTTGACAGGCGTGTGAGAGGGCTCGATCTTGCTCGATACGTCATTCGCGCTCATTGAGTGACATCCTTCGATTATTCTTTCTCGTCAAATAGTTCTTCTGTGTGCAGAAGGTTTTCGTCGAGCGGAGTTTATCGAAGAGGCGAAATCTTTTTCGCTATGCCCGGTGACGGATTTATCCTACGGAGCGCTGCATTTTTTACATTCGGAATGACGACGGCGCTGACCACGTGTGCAGCACGTGATCAGCGTCCGGTGCGACATAATATTGCGCGATTGCTTAGGGCAGATCCTGCAGCGCTCCGAACGTGCCCGGCGCCGTCGCACTTTGCAGCAGCACCCCAGGATGCGTGGTCGCGACTCCGCCTTGCATCGGGAAGGTCACGCCGTTGCTGACCACGATGTCGAGCTTGCCATCACCGTTGATATCGGCGATCGCAATTTCGTTGGCGCCGGGCGCAGGATAAATGTTCGCCGGCAGGAATTTGCCGGGATTCGCAGGATCGTGCAGCAGGACGGTGACGAACTTCTGTCCACCGATGACGATGTCGAGCTTGCCTGTTCCCTGCAGATCGCGCAGTTGGATGGACTGCGGCCGGTCCTGGGTCGCGATGGGGTAACCGACCGGCGTGAGGAATGCGCCGTGGCTTGCGGGATTCTGAATCAATATATAGACCGCGGTGGCCATGCCGCCCGTCGCGCCCGGATCGGTAATCACGAGATCATTCAGGCCGTCGCCATCGACGTCGCCGATTGCAATGACGTTGCCGCCAATGACGTTGGCGTTGAGAGTCTGGGTAAAGACCGATACCGGCGCCGCAAAGGTCGTACTGGACGCCGCGCCCGTGTGCATGAGGACTTTGACGCCGACGTTGTCGGTTAGCGCCACGTCGGCTGCGCCATCGCCATTGAGATCTCCCAATGCAACCCAGTTGGCGCCGCCAGGATAGAGACTAACTGGTGCGGCGAACGTCCCGGGCGATGTTTGTACGAACAGCGACACATTGAAATCAGCGGAGACTAAATCCGGCACGCCGTCGCCATTCATATCGGCGATCGCCACTTGCGAGGCGCCCGGTGAGTTCAACACCAGTGCCGGATTAAAGCTGCCCGGGCTGTTCTTGTTGTTGAAGAACACGTCCAGCGCGCCATCATTGGCGCTGGCCGTGACTACATCCATCAGGCCGTCGCCGTTGATATCGGCGTTGGCAATATACAAGGGGTTGAATCCGTCGGCTGTCGCGACGGGTGCGGCAAATACGCCCGCTGCCGTCGAGAGGTAGGCCTTGATGTTGGAGGGGGTCGGCGAGACCGCCGGTTGCACGGTACTCAGCGCGACCACGTCTGCAAAGCCGTCCCCATTGAAATCGGCGCTCACGACACCGTTCGAAAACTCCGTGGGGGTAATGTTTCCACAGCCGAAGCAACCCCGATCATCGTCGTCGCAGCTCGCGAGCATGACGCACAAACTGATCAGCGGCAGGGATAGCGAAGTAACGCGAATATAATTCTGTAACATGCTGATATTTCACCCCTTTAAATTGTAAAAAGCATGTCTGCTCGGACTGAAGCGCCATAAATGCTTCGTGCCGCGGCGGATCGTTGCAAATAAGACCGGCCACGCCGGGTTCTAGTTCAACGTTTGACCACCGGTTCCGATGACAGACCTGGTGCCCGATTCCTGATCAATCCCCGGGCTAGGCGCCCGGCTATACTCTGCCATCCGTATAAGAGCCGAGCGCATAAGAGCTGCCAATCATAGGGCCGATGACAAATTACCGTATACCCGCGCTTCTGACCTGCGTCGCCCTGCTTTCGGCCTCGGCTCATGCCGCAGCGCACGTCGACATCACCGAAATAACGATCGCTGAAACGCAACGCGCGATCGCTGAGCACCGAATCAGCTGCCACGAAGTGATCGAGCAATACCTGCAGCGGATCCAGGCCTACGACCAAAGCACGCGCTTAAACGCCCTGGTCGTGGTCAATCCCAATGCGTTAGCCGAGGCGGATCGGTTCGATGCCGAGTTCAAGCTCTCGCAAAAGATTCACGGCCTTCAATGTATCGGCATAATCGTCAAGGACAATTACGACACCAAGGATCTGCAGACGACCGGCGGTTCGCTTGCGATGAAATGGTTCGTCCCCGGCACCGATGCTTTTATGGTGCAGCGAATACGCGCGGCCGGCGCCATCATCCTGGGAAAATCGAATATGGCGGAGTGGGCCTTTAGTCCCTATGAGACAGTGAGCTCGATCGCGGGCATCACGCGCAATCCGTACGACCTGGATTACGTGCCCGCTGGTTCAAGCGGCGGAACGGCAGCCGCGGTTGCCGCCAATTTTGGCGCCGTGGGCTTGGGCACGGATACGGGCAATTCGATCCGTGGGCCTTCATCGCATAACGCTCTGGTGGGAATTCGACCGAGCATCGGTCTCACGAGCCGCGACGGCATCATTCCGTTATTCCTCGGTGCCGATGTCGGCGGACCGATTGCGCGCAGCGTGGAAGACGCGGCTGCGCTGCTCGAGGTGGTTGCCGGATACGACCCTAACGATCCTGTCACCCAGAATTCCGAGGGGCATCTTCCTAAGTCTTACAGGGCCTTTCTCGATCGGCAGGGGCTGCGCGGCGCACGCATCGGGGTGTTTCGTGCGTATCTGGATGTACCGACCGGCGATCCTCAGATCAAAGAACTCACCGAGAAGGCCATTCGGGACTTGAAGGCGCAAGGCGCGGTGATCGTGGATCCGTTCGAAATTCCCGATTTCGAGGCGTTGACCAAGAATATTTTTTGCGGGGACTTCCAGTCGGACTTGAACAGCTATCTCGAGAAGCACGGCCAAGGCGCACCCTACAAGACTCTCTCGGCAATTATCGATTCGGGACTCTACCTTCCCTACATCGAGACCCGCCTGAAGAGCACCGCGGCCGCAAAACCCGGAAGCGAAGCCGACCAGACCGTCTGTCCCGATGTGTATCACAACGAGAGGAAAATCGCGTTTCGCGCGGCGATCCGCGCCGCGATGGCAAGCTATAGGGTGAAGGCCATCATCTATCCGACCTGGAGCAATGCGCCTCGCAAGGTGGGCGATGAAAAAAGTCCCGCAGGCGACAACAGTCAGGTGCTATCGCCACAGAGCGGGTTCCCGGCGATCACCGTACCGATGGGCTACACGCACGGAGAACTTCCGGCGGGTTTGACGTTTCTCGGCGATGCCTTCGACGAAGGCACGTTGATTAAATTCGCCTACGCCTACGAACAGGCGACCAAGCATCGGCACGCGCCGCCGAAATTTCCGCCCCTGAACTAGCGACCGCTACGTTGCGCGCCGTCATTCCGTATTTTTTCAGCGCTGCCTTGCTTGGCGCGACTTGCGTCAAGTCGGCGCAAATCGCAGGATTTCCTGACTGGGCCTATCCGCCCTGCGTTAGAGCAGCCACTGAAGCCGACAACAGCCGAATCTTGAGTGTCGCGGGATCAAAGGTGCACTTTACCGAAGCGGATTTGGCGCGAGCGTCGACTGCCTCCGACTGGTTTCCGCAGGAACATGCAAAATTGCCGCCAGTCGTGGCAGTTTGTGGTTGCTAAGTTGACGCAAGCGGACATGATCGACCTGGCGGCGTACGCCGCCTCTCTCAAGCCATAGATATCATCCTGGAGAAATTGAAATGTCCCGGCGAAATTCGATTGTTGCGCTTGCCGCGAAGCGACACGGAATGAGTTGGCTCGCAACGCTCTCGCTCGGTGTGGCGTTCGCACTGTCCGCGTACTCGCAGCCGGCCCTGCCACAGGGTGCCGCGCATCCGATCGTTCTGCACGCGGCCCGCCTGCTCGAGATCGATACAGGCCGCGTGCTTTCGCCGGGTGAGATTCTGGTCGAAGGTGACCGAATTGTCGCCGTGGGTTCGGCCGTTTCTCATCCAACGGGCGCGCAGCTCATCGACCTCGGCGATAGCACGCTGCTGCCGGGTCTCATCGATGCTCATGTGCATCTGTTTCTGCATCCGGGTGCCGAAGATTTACAGACGGTCGAAGAGTCCGTGCCGCAGCGGACCATCCTGGCGATTCTGGCAGCCAAAGATGACTTGATGGCGGGTTTTACCGCGGAACGGGACATGGGTACGGAGGGCGCGGGTTCCGCCGACAGCGCGGTGCGCGACGCGATCAACAAAGGTCTGGTCCAGGGTCCCAGGTTGCGCATCTCGGGAAATGCGATCGATATCCTCGGCGGCCATGAAGACGCCAATCACTTCAATCCCGCACAACAGGTCCTGTCCAACGCAACCTATGCCAACAACTCGGATGAAATTGTTGCCGCGATTAGGCAACAGCATAAGGAAGGATCTGACTTCGTCAAAATGTATGAAACCGGGCCGGACTCCATGCGGGATGGCGTGCTGCATACGCCTTACCAATATACGGCCGCGCAGCTCAAGGCGGCGATTGATGAGGCTGCGCGATTCGGCGGTGTTGTGGCGGTCCATGCAATGGGCGAACCCGGCACCTTGTACGCCGCCCAGGCGGGTGTGGCCTCGATCGATCACGCCTCACAGCTGAGCGATGAAACCATGCGAATCATGAAGGCGAAGGGCATACCGGCGGTGCCGACCTTCACGATCTTCGAGTACTTCATGAACCAGTCTGAAGCGGGAGCCAGGCGCGAGCGCCCGATGCTCGAGTACAAGGTCAAGGAATTCAAAAAACAGATTGCGGCGGGAATTCCTTTTGCGGTCGGCTCGGATGTGGGTCCGTTTCCCCATGGTACCCAAGCCCGGGAACTCGAGCTGATGGTGAAGTATGGAATGAAACCACTGGCGGTGCTGCAGGCCGACATGATCAATGGCGCAAAGCTGCTCGGCTGGGGCGGACAAATCGGTGAACTGAAGCCGGGTTACTTCGCCGACGTTGTGGCTGTGCCGGGTTCGCCGCTCGAGGACATCACCGTGGTGGAACATGTTTCCTTCGTGATGAAAGGCGGCGCCATTGTGAGAGCACCCGCGGCGGCGCGGTAGACGATGCATGCGCGCGGATGACGTAAAGGCCCTGTTCTTCGATGTCTTCGGGACACTGGTCGATTGGAGATCGGGTGTCGCCGCCGCGGCGGAAACCGTCCTAAGGCCCCAGGGGATCGTGCTGGACTGGATTGCCTTTGCCGACGCTTGGCGCGATCAATACCAACCGGCAATGGAAGCAGTGAGATCGGGCGCTATCGCCTACACGAAGCTCGATGTGCTGCATCGGCGCACGCTGCAAAAGATCCTGCCGCAATTTGGTCTCGAGGATCTCAAGGATATTGACTTGGACCGCCTCACGCTGGCCTGGCACCAGCTCGACGCGTGGCCGGATGTGCAGGCCGGTCTTTCGAGGCTGCGCCAGCGATACTTGATCGCTCCTCTCTCCAATGGCAATACCGCTTTGATGTGCGATCTCGCCCGGCGCAATGACCTGCGTTGGGATGCAATTCTGGGGGCGGATTATGCGAGAGCCTTTAAACCAATGAATGAGGTCTATCTGGCGGCCGCGGAGGCCTTCAATTTGCTGCCCGCGCAGTGCCTGATGTGCGCGGCGCACGCCAGTGATTTGCAAGCCGCCGCGGCCAATGGTTTGCGCACCGCCTATATCGCACGGCCGCAGGAGCGGCCTGGTTCAAGGGAAAGCGCGCCGGCGTTCCTCGTCGATGTATCTGCCGCTTCCGTCTTGGACCTTGCGCGCCAATTGGGCGCCTAGTGAATGTTGCGCGCGACAGCCGCTGCGGCGGGCTCGTCCAAGACGCCAAGTTTTGATTTTGGCAGCACGTTGCGCGGATTTAGAGCCACATCGCCATCGCGGATTTCAAAGTGCACGTGAGGGCCGGTGGAGTGGCCGGTGCTGCCCAGTAAAGCCACCAGTGTGCCTTTCGTGACTTGATCGCCCTGTTTGACCTTGAGTTCGCTGTTATGGGCGTACAACGAAGTGGTTTTACGGTCGTGCCGCAAGATGACGACATTGCCGTAACCGCTCAAGCCATCGCCGGCATAGATTACTTCGCCATCGGCGATGGCATAGACCGGTTCACCGACGTGCGCAGCCATATCCATCCCCTTGTGCATTTTGCCCCAGCGCTCCCCGTATTCGGAGCTGACGATGTAGGCATCCAGCGGCCATCGCATGGCGCCAGAATATTGCTCGGGGACGTTCGTTGGAGGCGCCGCGGGCTGCTTGGGCGGCCGGGTTTGGCCACCGGGCGCCGGCGCCTGAGGCGGCGTTTGCTTCGCAATTCCGGATTTATGCAGCACGCTCAGCACCGCGGTTTCGCTGTGCTCACCAGCATCATAAAAGGTCTTCAGCACGTCTTTCTCGGCTAAATATTGCTGCATCCGGGTGTACGCTTTTGAAGCAGTCGTCGAGGTTATCTCGGCGGCTTTCGATGCCGTAGCTGTGGTGACTTCGACCGCCTTCGCGGACGCTTCCTTACTTTTTTGATACCAGGCTTGGTCGCCGTACTTCTGGTCAACCGTGGCGCATCCGACGAAATAGACGCCTGCTAAGGCAACAGCTGCCACGAGTCGCGGACGGGCCAAAGATGAGGATTTGTGCAATTGGCGATGAATTGGCGTTTCGCCGGAGCTTAGCACGACAGAATTGTGCTGCCAAAACTTCGCGGCAGCGCTAGGCTACCCTCACCATGGACGCACCAGGCAATTTGCAGACCGCCGCGCCGCCAACATTGGCTGCGAGACTGCTCAAAGCGGCCGGCCAGATCGAACTCGCGAGTAAAATCGCAATCGTTTGTGTTTTCTTCGGTTGGTTTCTGGTCGACACGCTGGTCGTAACCTTGGGCTCGCTGCAACATGGCGTGCGCTTCTTTGACATATCGGCCGTGATCGCCGATCCCTCGCGGATGTTCTTTGGTTTGCAAGGGTCTGTGCACAGGCTATTCTTCATTCCGCTGTGCATCGTGTGCCTCTTCGCGCCGCTGCTGCCGCATATTGGCCGTACCAAAGCGCTATGGCTGAGCTATGTCGCTCCTCTGGCGCTCATGTTGATTTGCGGCGTTCTGCTGTTCTGGCGAACATCGGGGGAATTTATCGCTGCCCCCAGCAATGCCAGCCGAGCAGCCGGAAACATAATTCAGTTTGCCAACGGCTTGGTGCACCACGGTGGCGATCTGGTGGCGAGACATATCTCGATTGGCATCGGCGGTTACTTGGCGCTGATCGCCGGTATTGTGCTGGCGCTGCGAGGAGTTCGGCGGTATCGCTCGGCACCGTGACTTTGAGCGGCCCGAATGGCTGGAAATTAGGTGTCGCCACACCGCCGGTAACGTCGGCATGTGATGTTGATCGGCTCAAGTTCTCGTCAGGCAGCGTGAGAGGAATCAAGGCCCTGCTACCTTCGGGCCTTGATTCCTCTCACGCTGCCTGACAAGCGCTAGCCGGTCAAAATCACAGCTCCGCCGTACTATGCGACCTGCGCCTTTCTCTCAATCCGGCGCGCCGTGAGTATGCCCTCGGTGTAGCCGTTGGGTTGCTCGCGCCCTTTGAAGATCAAATCACACGCGGCCTGGAATGCGATATTGCGATCGGGATCATCCCCAAGGCGTTGGTAGCCGGGGTCGCCTGCGTTTTGTTGATCGACCACGCGAGCCATATTTTTCAGCGCCGTCATGACCTGTGCGGTGGAACACACGCCATGCAGCAGCCAATTCGCCACATGCTGGCTCGAGATGCGTAAGGTCGCGCGATCCTCCATGAGAGCGACATCGTAGTAGTCCGGGACTTTGGAGCAGCCGACACCCGAGTCGATCCAGCGAACGACATACCCTAGGATGCTCTGCACATTGTTGTTTATCTCCTCCTCGACATCCGACTTGCTCCAGGACGGTTTCGGCACCAGCGGCGGCGTCAGGATTTCATCCAAAGAGGCGCGCGGGCGGTGCGCGAGGCGCGTTTGTACCTCGGCAACATTCACCGCGTGATAGTGCAGGGCATGCAAGGTCGCCGCCGTCGGAGATGGCACCCACGCGGTGTTCGCACCGGCCAGCGGGTGAGCGATCTTGGTCTTGAGCATGTCGGCCATAAGATCCGGCATGGCCCACATGCCCTTGCCGATTTGCGCATGTCCCCGAAGTCCGCAGGCTAAGCCGATATCGACGTTTTGCCGCTCGTAGGCATCGAGCCACACCGCTTTTTTAAGTTCGCCCTTGCGGGGTACGACGCCTGCCTCCATGGAAGTGTGAATTTCATCGCCCGTCCGATCCAGGAAACCAGTATTGATAAATGCCACGCGCTGACGAGCGGCACGAATGCATTCGGTGAGATTTACGCTGGTTCGGCGCTCTTCATCCATGATGCCGATCTTGACGGTGTTTCTCGGGAGCCCCAACAGGTCTTCAACCGCGCCGAAGAGTTGGTCCGCGAAGATGACCTCGTCGGGTCCATGCATCTTGGGTTTGACCACATACACCGAGCCGGTGCGCGAATTGCGGCGCGCGCCTTGCCCGCGCAGGTCGTGCATTGCGATGAGCACCGTAATCGCGGCATCGATAAAGGTTTCCGGTATCGGAGCATCGCTCAAGGTCACCATGTTGCTGAGCATGTGATGCCCCACATTGCGAATCAGCATGAGGCTACGCCCTGACAGCACGAGCTCTTTGCTCGCGGGGGTGAGATAGCGCCGATCCGCATTGAGGCGGCGAATGATGGGGTTGTTGCCCTTCTCGACGCGCGCCTGCAAATCGCCTTTCATCAATCCCAGCCAGTTGCGATAGACGTGAATTTTATCCTCGGCGTCCACCGCGGCGACCGAATCTTCGCAATCCTGAATCGTCGTGATCGCAGATTCCAGCACGACATCGCTGATTCCCGCCGGATCATCGCGGCCGATGTGGTGGGTGCGATCGACGTGTAGTTCCACGTGCAGGCCGTGATGCTGCAGCAGCAGCACGCTGGGGGAACTGCGCTCGCCCTGAAACCCCGCGAATGCCGCGGATTGTTTGAGGCCGGTAGTCTGGCCATCCTTGAGAACGACCTGAAGACCATTGCCCGCTACTTGGTAGTTCACCGAGTCGCGGTGCGAGCCCTTGGCAAGCGTGAAGTTTTGATCCAAAAAATCTCGCGCAAATGCGATGACCCGTGCACCGCGTTGCGGGTTGTACTTGCCGCCACGCGGCGCTCCTTCCTCCGGAATCGCATCAGTGCCGTAGAGCGCGTCGTACAAGCTGCCCCAGCGGGCGTTGGCCGCATTGAGGGCGTAGCGGGCATTGCTGACAGGCACCACCAATTGCGGACCGGCTATCTGGGCGATTTCCGCATCGACGTTTGCCGTGCTGACAACAAAGGGCTCTCCCTCTCTGACCAGATAGCCTATCTCGCTCAAAAAGGCCTTGTATTTTGCGTGATCGAAGCCAGGACCGGGATTCTGTCGATGCCAGGCGTCGATCTTTTCCTGGAGCTCGTCCCTCTTGCGCAGCAGTGCGGCGTTGCGCGGTGCCAGGGTACGAACCAACGAGGCAAAGCCTTGCCAAAACGCCTGAGCTTGAATGCCGGTGTCTGGAATGGCCTCGTTATTGACGAAGTCGTATAGGTCTTTATCGACTTTGAGTTCATCTACGCTAACTGTGGCTCGCATCGCGCAAATCCTTGGGCTACGGTAATGCCCAATGCTGCGGGCTTTACCGGACCAAATCAATCCCAATATGGCGCGTACCTGGACTGCGGTATCCTAAAGCTGATGAACATTGAGAAAAAGGAATCATAAATGAGGCATGGGATCGTTCTCGCGGCCTGCGCGCTGGCGCAGCTGGCA
>Ga0209330_1000257_pt1 | contig 25677 bp, 23 predicted proteins | sample JacPinW_OM2H0_O3_FD_187969 | JGI IMG/M metagenome (GOLD analysis project Ga0209330, IMG submission 187969) | Forest soil microbial communities from Algoma, Ontario, Canada - Jack Pine, Ontario site 1_JW_OM2H0_O3 (SPAdes) (version 2) | ecosystem: Environmental > Terrestrial > Soil > Boreal...
ACTCGTCCCCAGCCGTTCAAATCGCGGCAAGCTAGATACAGTCTCAACTCGTTACCGGTCCATCACTTGCCGGCCGCACATAGCGCGTTAGCCGGACAGAGTGAGAATCCTTATTGGACAGTTAAAGGACAGTCGCGGTATAGCTTCTGTTTTCGCTCGATCGTCGAAGGGCGCGCTTGTTTTGCTGCGGATCAGCAGCTCCGAGTCTGAAAGCTTCGGTTTGTCTCTTCTTCGAAAAACTAAGACGGTTCGCTAGCTATTGGCGGAGGTATGTATCCACGAAATCGTCAGCGTTGCGTCAAGCCGCCATTCATCAACATCTACCGCCAGCGGGCGTTTTGTCGAGATGACCCGTCTCCGGGTAGCCGCTCAGCTCGATCCGTTTGACGCGAGTTGTCCCTAAGCATTTCGTCTGGTGTGCGTTAGAGAAGAACCCGAGGATCGTAAGGCGTCGCGGGAGCAAATTCGCCCGTCCAGGCACGCTCGTGCAGTTCCCATGGCGATGCGCCCGCTTCGCGGGCGACAATCACCTTGTCGGGGTCTACATACTTGCCCATCGGATTCTTCGCAAAGTCCGGCGAGGTCCGCAAATGTTCGGTCGACGTCCAACTGTCACCGTAGTTATCGACGTTCAGTTCGACGCTGTTGCGGTCCGGATCCTCATAGTAAAAGGTGGTCTGAGCGCCGGAATCTGTACACAGTACAGGCAAGATGCCTTGTTCCTTCAATCGCGCATACGTGCCGAGCAAGTCGTCGAGAGTTCGGTATTCAAAGGCGAAGTGCTGGAGCCGTTGATGATGCGCTCTGTCGGGATCGGCGATTAGACCCGGCAATTGGACGAATGCCAAGCGGTGGTTCGCCTCGTCATTGCTGACCCATGCCGCCATCAGATTGGGTCCCGATTTCTGATCACCGGTCGCGGAGCTGGTGCGATGGACCAGACTCATCCCTAACACAGTTCGATACCAATGAAGCATGGCATCAGTATCGGCGGTGGTCATTCCCAAGTGCTGCAGCCGGGGGTGGATAATCGTGACCTGGTTCATTGTCTCCCCATTTCTCCTAAATGCAAATACTGCTTCGCAGCAATTCAAGATCCAAAGGTGGTTCGCATTATCTTTGTAGGGCCAAGGTCGGGCGACTGCCAACGGGTTGGCAGCCGATAGCCCGTTAGCATTGGATATCGAGCGCATCGACCGCTCATCTCTCGCCAAGATGCGTTCCCACTGAATTATTTTTCCAGATCGTGGTAGGTCGGCGACTCTAGTTACGCTGGAGTTATACCCAGAGGCGATCATCTGTTCCTCCGCCTTATAGGGTGGAGAGGCAAAGCAACGGTTTTGGCAGGGGGAGTGCTCTCCCCTCAGTGCGTGTGTGAGAGCACGACATTAATCTGCGGTGGGAATTTGTCCCACCGTGTAATCGATATGGAGGTGGACGGTGGCTCCAGAGGCAGCGAGTGCCCCGACAACTGAGCCCGCGAAGCCAGCCCTAGTGGTTCCTCGCCATCGAGCTTGGCCCGGCTGGATAGTGCCCAGCCTAGTCCTGCTTCTTGCCGTAGTCCTTTTATTGGTAATTGCGGGTAATTGGAACGCATGGGTAGGGGGAGAAGCGAAGCAGGCCACGGATGATGCCTATCTCCATGCCGATGTAACACCGCTCAGCACCAAGATCTCAGGGGTTGTCGCGAGTGTGAAAGTGTCCGACTACCAACACGTAAAGGCCGGCGATCTTCTTGTCCAAGTAAAGGATGACGACTATCAAGCCCAAGTAGCGCAAGCCGATGCTGGGGTGGCTGCTGCGAAGGCCGCAATCGAAAATAATCGGCGTCAAAAGCAACTGCAACAAGCCAAGATCGACAGAACCGTGGCGGGTGTTGGCCAAGCGCAAGCTGAGATATCAGCAGCTCAAGCAGGCATTGACGCTGCTCGGGCCGAGCTCGACCGTACGTTGCCGGAACGACAACGCCAGGAAACTCTGATTGCTACAGGTTCCACAACCCGGCAGAAAGTTGAGCAAGCGGTCGCTGACGAAGAACGGTCGCGGGCGCAACTCGTCAGCCGTCAAGCTGGATTGGCGCAGGCCAAAGCAGCACTGGCCAGCAACGAGTCAGCAGTGGAGGCCGAACGCCGAGGGCTTGACGTTTTGAACTCACAGGAAGCTCAGCTTCGTGCTGATCTCGCTGCGAAGCAGGCTGCTCTTGACGCGGCCCGAGCCAGCCTCGCATATACACGAATTGTTGCCCCAACGGACGGTACGGTCGGTGAGCGGAAGGTACGCCCGGGACAGATGGTCAATCCGGGAACTCAAGTGATCTCGCTGGTCGAAGACGACATGTGGGTCCAGGCAAATTACAAGGAAACGCAGCTCACGCACGTTGCAGTCGGGAACTCAGCAGAAATAAAGGTCGACGCTTTTCCCGGCATTGTCCTGCGTGGGAAGGTCAGTAACGTCTCGCCTGCCAGCGGCTCGCAGTTCTCTCTTCTTCCGCCTGACAACGCGACGGGGAACTTCACGAAAGTCACACAGCGTATTCCGGTGAAGATCACGCTTGAGTCGGACGGCCGGGTTGCCGGAAAGCTGCGCCCCGGCATGTCGGTGCTAGCCACAATAGATACACGTTCTGCCCACTAAATCTCAGGACCTCATCTCAGGATCAGGACGGAGTATGAGCGCAACCGAACAGAGTTCGCAGACTCAAGAAAAGACCGGGGCACAGATCCTCACGTCCCTCTCCGGCGCCCTGCCGGCAGAAATCTCCGTACGTCCGGTCATGGGAATGGCGGGCGTGGCGCTCGGAGCAATGATCGGAACCATCAACGGCCGACTCCTCTCCGTGGGGCTTCCTGACATCCGAGGCGCGATGGGCCTGGGGCTGGACGAAGCCTCGTGGATCGCGACGGTTTTGAATATGGGAATGATGTTCATCGGCCCATTTTCAGTGTTTCTTGGCGGTCTGCTCGGAGCCAGGAAAGTTCTACTTCTCTGCGCGACCATTCTGATCGTGGTTTCTGTGGCGTTGCCCTTTGCACCCAACTTTCCGCTCCTGTTGGTCCTCGAGGTAATTGCGGGAATCACTGCCGGCAGCTTCTATCCGCTCGCCATGAGCTTCATTTTACGCAACTTGCCAGTACGCTATTCGATCTTTGCGATCGCAATGTATGCCGCGGCAATTGATTTCTCGACAAACGCGGCTACATCCCTTCACGCCTGGTATATGCAGCACCTGTCGTGGCATTGGGATTTCTGGACTGCCGCCTTGCTCACGCCGCTAATGACGTGGCTCGTCCACAAAGGCATTCCTCCCTCTCCGCCGCCGTCCGGCAAGGGCCCTCGGCCGAGTTGGCTTGCTTTCTTGTATGGCAGCTTCGGCCTTGCGTTCCTTTACGGCGCCCTGGACCAGGGTGAGCGCCTGGACTGGCTGAATTCAGGAACTGTCGTCGCCATACTTTCGGTCGCAGCTTTTCTTCTGACCGTCACGGTTATTCGTCGGCTGCGCACCCCGAATCCATTAGTTGACCTGCCTTTTCTGCGGCAGCGAAACACGCTGCTGATGGCCGCTGTTCTGTTCATATTCCGCTTCGTGCTTTTGTCTACCATCATCCTTATTCCGCAATATCTCGGGGGGATTCGCGGACTGCGTCCTGAGCAGATTGGTGCGGCGCTTCTTTGGGTAGCTCTTCCGCAATTGCCCCTTGCACTGCTTACCGGGTTGTTCCTCAGGCGATTCGACTCCAGACTGCCGTTGGCTGTTGGCTTTTTTCTGGTAGCAATTGCTTGCTTTATGAATTCGCACCTGAGTTCCGCGTGGGACCGCGGTGATTTTGTCGCATCGCAGATCGTGATGGCATTCGGACAGTCGATGGCGTTCACGAGCGTGGTAGCGAGTTGGATCATGCAGGCGTTCTACACAGGTGCCATCAGCAAACCGCAGTGGATTCTGACCTTTTCCGCTTTTGTCCATACCATCCGGCTTTTTGGCGGAGAATGCGGCGTGTCGCTGATGGGGCACTTCTTAAGCGTTCGGGAAAAGTTGCATTCGAACTTGATCGGCCTACACGTAGACACCGGAAGCTGGCTGGTGCAGCAAAGACTCTCGTTGCTTACTGCCGCCCTCGCCCCGGATTCCAGCGGTGCCGATGGCGCAAGCGGCCGTGCAGTCGGGTTGCTAGCGCTGCAAGTGAGCCAGCAAGCTCACACTCAGGCGCTCATTGATGGCTTCGTTCTGTGCGAGTGGGCTGTCCTAATTTGCCTGCTGGTCGTTTTGTGTATGCACAGAACGCCTATTACGTATGGCGATTTGGACATCGTTCCCGGGCGACCAGCAAGTGTGTGAGGGCCAGTCACAGTAGAGACACTATGGAAGAGCACTATCACGCCCTCGGCAAATGCGCTGTCATGTTGCTCGGTTCCTTACTGCTGGTGTCTGCGGCCGGTGGACAGGAGCGACGACTGACTTTACAGGAGGCGACTGACCTGGCGCTAAGGCAAAACCACGCAATAAAAACTGGCCAGTACGCCTTGGCTGCCGAACAACAGAAGCGGCGGATGGCAGAGTCCAACTACTACCCAACGCTCACCAACGAGTCTAATCTTCTGCATATCACCGATCTTCAACGTGTGGAGGTGCCAGCCGGGGCCTTTGGCGTCATCCCTGGGGGCGCATCCATTCCCCCTTCGAATCTGTTCCTTACACAAGGAACAAAGACGCTTGAAACCAGTGGCACGATGCTCGCGCAGCCGCTGACCCAACTCATCAAGATCCACCAGGCAAATAAGATCGCGGAGGCGGATGTAAAAGTGTCGGAAGCCTCCTTAATCAAGACATCCAGCGACGTGGTGCTCCGCGTGCACGAACTCTATTACCGTGTTCTGGCGACTCAGATGCAAAGGCAGGCGACCGAATTGCAGATTGCATCTGGCAACGAGAATCTGAACGAGAGTAGCGAACAAGTCAAGAACGGCAGCCTACTTCAAGTAGATCTGGTTGAAAGCCGGGCGAACCTGCTTGAGGCCAAGCAGACACTGTTAACTTATGATTCGCAAATCTCCGATCTCAGCGTTGAACTAAACGATCTACTCGGCCTACCACTCGATACAAGGCTTGCTCTGGACCCTGATGTCAATGTGGCGCTAGGCTTACCAACCCGAGACGAGTCAGTCAAAGCCGCGCTGAGCAGCAACCCCGATGTGAAGCAAGCGTTGCAGGAACTTTCTAAGGCGCAGGCGGCTCACTCGGCTGCGAAGGCCGAATACATACCTGACGTGGGTGCTTTCGCTCGATACAGCTACCAAAACGGTGTGCCCTTCGTCGACCGGAACTTTGGCACGTTCGGAATTCACCTCACCTACGATCTGTTCGACGGCGGCAAACGAAAGGCGCTCGTTCGGGAACGGCGTGACGAAATATCAGAAGCCAAAGAAAACCTCCAGCGCATTCAGGATGAGATCGAGGTTCGTATCACAACGATTTACAACCGGCTGGAAACGACTCGATCCATGGTGGAAGTCAAGAGAGAGTATCTTGCCGCACGGCAAGAGAGCGCCCGCCTTGCTGAGGATCAATTCAAACAAGGGATTACTTTGGCGTCCCAGCGGGACGCATTACGCGCGCAAGCGATGAAAGCGAAGGCTGGATTGCTCGACGCAAGCTTGGCGTATTTGTTGGCTCGCGACGACTTGACGCGAACCCTTGGTGGCGAACTTCCACGGTAGTTTCTCACGCTAACGTAATCGGCTGAGGAGCGCGTGTTCCAGATAGTCAGGCGAAACAGACTTCATCGGAGATTTGCGAATGCCCACCTCTGAACCGCGCACTCATCCGACAAAGGCGAATCCGCAACTAAAACAAAGGGCACAGCTCGTCTGAATGCCAATCTTCAATCACGTGTTAGCCCATTAGCACTCGGTAACGGCAGCAGCATTTATCGCAAACCAGATCATTTGCATGGTGACTTCATTCCCTTGGCTTTACGAGCGACTTTCCCTGAAAAGAACTTCGGCATCGTGATTGCTCCATTACCATCCGGACACCGCAACCGCCAAAGAAAATCAGGAGAAGAACAATAAAATGATTGCCTACCGGCTCCTCCAACCTCAACAAGCTCCGGAGCTTCGGGATGTGCCCAAACCATCGCCTCGTGCCGGACAACTTCTGATCAAAGTGGGTGGCTGTGGACTCTGTCACACGGACATCGCCATCATGGGCAAGACCAAAGCGCAGCTCGATGAGTGGCATGCTGCGCCTCCGTTCACATTAGGACACGAGATCGCTGGTTGGGTCGCGGAGCTCGGCCAGGGTGTTACAGGCTTCAAGACTGGCGAGCCGGTGGCAGTGGTACCTGTGTGGGGGAGCTGTGGGCATTGTCCTCCGTGTCGCCGCGGTGAAGAGAACTTCTGCTACTACATCACGAGTCTGACCGGCGCCGGCATTGGATTCGACGGTGGTCTAGCTGAATATATGGTGGTTGAGTCCCGCTTCGCAGTTCCAATCGGTGATTTTGATCCTGTCCTTGCCGCTCCCCTGACTGACGCAGGCTTGACCACGTACACCGCGATCAAGCCTGCCTTGCCATCGCTCGTCCCTGGAAGCACGGCTGTTGTAATCGGCGTGGGTGGATTGGGACTGCTTGCGGTTCAGTTCCTCCGTAGTCTCTGCTCTGCCCGAGTCATCGCAGTGGACAGCGACCAGGGCCATTTGCAGATCGCCACGGAGCACGGCGCCGACAACACTCTGCCGAGTGACGCGACAACTGCAGAACAGATACGGAGCCTGACCGCAGGGACAGGCGCTAATTTCATTCTTGATTGCGTTGGCGCCGAGGCGACTCTTAAGACCGGCGTCGCGGCCTTGGCACGACTTGGGAGACTGACTCTCGTAGGTGCAGCCCTAAAGACCATTCCATTTGGACTGCACGAAGTACCCTGGGGCTCTCAACTTGCCACCAGCATGAATGGAGGTACGGTCAATCTCCGCGAGGTCATCGAACTTGCCCGGCTGGGAAGGATCGAAACCATTGAGGATCGTTACCCGCTCACGCGGGTTGCCGACGCCTACAACGATTTCAAAGCGGGGAAAGTACGAGGTCGAGCGGTTTGCATTCCGGAAGGGACAGCGGCGTAGCAACCAAGACCTCCTGAAGTCTTGTCCTTAGGATTCATCGGTTGCTCGCATGGGGGAAATTCCGATTATGAGTCTGGCTGAAGCGATCAAGGTTACGACAGTGCCGAACGAGCCCGCCATCCTTTCTGACATCCGTAAATTCTTTGTGGCTTACGGCCCCACGTTCGTGGAACTGGCAGACGGAGAACGGTCAGATCTCGACGCGCTGCTCGATTTTTACGGCGCGCCGCTAAGGTTCATCGGTTCGAACTTCCATATGGTAATGAAGGATGACGATGCTATCACCAGTGAGGAAGGAATGGGGGGCGAGATCGGCAGGTTGCGACATGCCCATTTTGCCGGATCAACGCTTGACAAGTGCGACATCAAAGTTCTCAACGCTCAGGCGGCGCTCGTCGATGCGCTGTGGGTCCGGCGCGACACCGCAAGTACCGTGATGTCGCGGTTCGGTGTGATTTACCTCATGGCTCTTACTCCGCACGGCTGGCGCATCACGTCTGCAGTCAACATATCGGAGTGAGCGCCGCTGAACTCAGTTCCGTTTCAGGTTGGACCAAGGAAAGGAGACTTGACGAAAGCAATGGGAGCGGAAGCAAACATCGGGATGACGATGCCGACGACAGACATTACCACGCTCGAAGTGAGCGATATACAGGCGACAGTTTTGCGCCCGCGGCCTTCTCCATATAAAGGAGAATACATAATACTTCGCATCGACGATGCCGCACAGGCCCGGGAAATGGTGCGTCGACTGCTCCCTCACGTAGCCCCAGCGGATGATTGGTGGGTACCAACGCTCCCCGGCTGGCTGGGAATTGCTTTTACTTATCAAGGTCTCAAAGCGTTGGGAGTGCCCCAGGCATCTTTGGACAGCTTTCCCAAAGAATTCCGCGAAGGCATGGCGTCGCGCGCGTCCATCCTTAATGATGTGGGTGATAACGCTCCGACTAACTGGGAATATCCGTTTGGCAGCGTGGACATGCATGTGGCGCTGGCGATTTATTCGAAGGACGACCATAGCCTGGAAACAGTTCTCGAGCGGGCGCGACAGAGTCATCACGACCTGCCAGGAGTCTCGGTCATCTACCGCATGAAGTTCAGTGAGCTTCCAGGAGGTCGCAACCCATTTGGCTTCAGGGATGGACTGCACAACCCACACGTTGAAGGAAGCGGCTTTCATGCTCATCCGGGTTATGGGTCGCTAGTGAAGGCCGGCGAGTTCGTCATGGGCTATCCGGACGAACTAGGGCGCGTGGCAACAAGTCCGGAGCCCGAGGCCTTGCGGCGGAACGGCACCTTTTTGGCTTTTCGTAAATTCCACACGAGGGTTGCCGCCTTTCGGAAATACCTGCGCGAGCAAGCGTCGACCTCCGAAGGAGAGGAATTGATCGCGGCGAAGATGGTCGGCAGATGGCGAAGTGGCGCGCCCCTGGTGCTCGCCCCCGAACTCGACGATCCCAACCTCGGCGCGGATGCGGACCGCAACAACACTTTCAGTTATGAAGGCGACATGCAGGGATTGAAGTGTCCTTTCAGCTCACACATTCGACGTGTGAATCCGCGCGATGCCTTGAAGAATGACCTGGTGGCTGTGGATCTGCACTATTTCCTGCGTCGGGGCACCAATTACGGCCCTCCCCTTCCGGAAGGCGTCCTGGAAGATGACGGCGCGGAGCGTGGCGGAGTTTTCCTGTTGATCGGTGCACATCTACAAAGGCAATTCGAGTTCGTGCAGTCGCAATGGATGACGGACGGCAATTTCATTGGCCACGGGACGGAGCAGGACCCCATCGTAGGGAACGGCGAAGGTGACGGAATCTTCACCATACCTAAACGGCCGATCCGCCGTCGTCTTCACGGGCTGCCGCAATTCGTTGCCGTCCGCGGAGGCGAATACTGCTTCATGCCCGGCCTGCGAGCGTTGAAATGGTTGGCCGTTCTAGACACCGAGCACGGGTAAGGAACGGAAAACGTCGTTGTTAGACAAATGAGCAATACGCGTTAAAACAAAAAGGAGACAAGAATGGCCACAACACCGGAAATGAAGAAGGTCGCCAAGGCCCGTCCGGGCACCAAGGCAGGACAATCGAACGAGTTCACGCTTATCTGCGCGCTCAAGCCAGGAGGCGCGGAACGCATGCGCAAGTTGCTGGCCGATGGATTCACTGGCGAACGCCAGAAGAACACGGATCGTATAGCCACAGTCCATGACTTGCGCTTCGTGATCTTCGATAACGACAGCAGGGTCATCTTTGCCTCCACTTTCGACGGCGACTGGGAATCGTACATCAACGATTTTGCCACCATCCTTCCCGACGAGATTGATCTGCTTTTTCACGAATGTGCTGGCTATCCCGGAATACATAGTCCTGGGATTAAGGACTGGATTGTTAGCCAGCAGGTCTCGGCCGTCGGTTTCTACAGTGCATATCCCGACGCATCGGTTCGGGATGTGTGGAAAGCATTGAAGACCAAGAAGGCATTCGACACCTTGCTGGATGCGGCCAGCTGAAAAAAGCCTGCAGCCGGCGAGACTTCGAGTAAATCCGCCTCAAGCTCTTTTGAGGCGGCTTCCAAGACGGGAGAGAAAACATGAATCACGGTCAATACCGAATATCCGTGCAACTGGTAGAGATGATCCATCAGGATTTTCAGGGGTTCCATCCGGGCTATCGCGATGTGCACGCCTCGGGTCGTTATTATGCTGGTACGTTTAGTGCCACACCCGAGGCCAAGAAGCTGAGCCGTGCTGTACACCTGCAGGGCAATCCCGTGCCGGTTACCGTGCGCCACTCGAACAGCCGATCGGGCAACCCTTGGGGGCCGGCAACCACGGCCTCGATGGCGGTAAGGTTCTATCTTCCCGATGGCACCGTAACGGATCTGGTCTCTCTGCCGATCCCGCTCTTTTTTGCGCGCACTCCCGACGAGACGCTCGAATTTCTGGAAGCGGTGCGGCCTGATCCCAACACAGGCGAGCCCGATCCGAACCGGATCGGGCCGTTCTTGGCAGCACGTCCATGGATTGCGCACGCGGTCCGACTGGCGAAAAGCCTGCCGGCATCAGTGAGCCTTGCCCAGACAGCGTTCCACATGCTTCACGCCTTCCGTTTTGTGAACGCGGCCGATGAGGCGCAGTACGGTCGATATCACTGGGAGCCCGAAGCTGGCGTTGCGGGTCAGGCGCTCGAAGAACTGCAGAAGCAGCCGCCGAATTATCTCTTTGAGGAACTCGAGGCACGACTGCGTCAGGGGCCAGTAACATTCAATCTTGTCTTGCAACTTGCCGCAGACGGGGACTCAACGGATGACCCGAACGCTCCGTGGCCCGACGGTCGCCAGCGCGTACGCATTGGGCAACTCAAGGTCGTCCGAACGACCACCGTCGAAGAGATAGGCGATCCCGTGATGATGCACGATCCCACACGGCTGACTGACGGCATTGAGCCGTCGGACGATCCCGTCCTTGCTGCGCGGCGCGGTGTCTATGAAGTCTCGGTCGCCTACCGCACCGGCGGGTGGAAGGGACGCCAGGCGGCGTGGGAGCGCGGAGGAATTTGCCCGTTCGGGGGCGGCGCCAAGGAATAGGAAGCGATCGACAACAATCAAGGCACTTAAAGTTGCGACAATAGAGGACTCCTATGGCGACGAAATGGATCGACAATGAACGTACCGCATTGGCCCAAGAGGTGACCCGTCAGCCGGACGGTCCCGGCAGACGGATCGGGGAGCGAGGCGAGCTCACCGGCATCGGCAAGGTTGCGCCGGGAGGAGCGAAGATCTTCCGCGAGCGCCTGCCGCAGTTCCAGGCCGAAGCCGCCTACTGGGAAAACCGCATCGGCACGGTGCATGATTTTCGCATCTTCTTGTTTGACAACGACACCCGTATTTTGTTCACCATCGTCTTCGATGGCGACTTTAAGCCCTACGTCGAAGACTTGGTCAAAGAAGTGACTCCCTGGCTCGATCAGATCTTTGGCGGCGTCTGGGAGGGATATAAGGGCATGAAAGATGCCGGGATTTTGGAACTCGTCCACAACGCCAAAGTTGACGCCGAATTCTTCTACGCTGCATTCCCTGACTCCACACGCCGGGACGTTGAGAAGGCGGTGCGGATAAGCAGTGCGGTGAACGAGTTGCTGGACGCCGCAAGTTAATCGCTGCCCAGTGCCCATTCGCGCTGATGCTGCTGAATGAGTATTCGTGCGGCCATTCCGTTGCTCACCCTTCTATTTGCGGTCGGACGCGTGCTTGCCCAAACCGCTTCGGCTTTTCCCCCGACCACCCATGGCATTCCGCTGTCTCGGATCCGAGTGCCAATCAGCTAGCAACAGGTAACCCATTAGCACGGCAAAGCTCGAGCCGCACAGTCAAACTTGGGTTCTCTTCCGCAACATCTCTTACATCTCAACTCTTTAGGTGTAGTCGTCGGGTTTGGCTGAGATTGGCATATACCGTGCACAGGAAGAGATGGCAACGCTCCCGAAAGGTTTTTTCACCTGACCGGTCATGGTTGCGGTGAACCTCACCGCACGAAATCCGAGAACGATGATGGCCACGTGACAGCACTGGATTGAACCAACAGCGGACACGGGCAGTCGGAACTAGTAGCTTCATTGCAGTCAGATTGCGCGCCTAAGAGGAGAAAGGAACCAATGTCTTTGAACAAACCAGTACGTCGAATCGCAATCGTCGGCACAGGAGTAATCGGCGCGAGCTGGGCCGCCCTGTACCTTGCGCGCGGCTTCAATGTTGTCGCCACGGATCCAGCGCCAAACGCCGAAGCCAATCTGCGTCAGTACATTGATGCCGCTTGGAAAGACCTCACTGTCCTCGGGCTCTCGCCGAAAGCATCGCGCGATCATCTTGAGTTCACTCTCGACATGAAGAAGGCGCTCTCGGACGCTGACTTTGTGCAGGAGAACGGGCCGGAACGGCAGGACTTTAAGATCAAGCTGTTCGCGGATATGGACGCCGCTACTCCCCTAGATTCGATCATCGCGTCGAGTTCATCGGGGTTAACCATGAGCGTGATGCAGTCAGCCTGCAAGCATCCCGAACGCTGCGTGATTGGCCATCCTTTCAACCCTCCGCATGCCATTCCGTTGGTCGAAGTGGTGGCTGGTGCGAAAACATCATCTGAAACCGTCCAACAGGCGATCTCGTTTTACACCTCGATCGGAAAGAAGCCGATCCATGTCCGGAAAGAAATGGTCGGCCATGTCGCGAACCGCCTCCAAGCCGCGCTCTATCGGGAGGTTGTGTATCTCATTGAGCAGGGTGTGCTGGATGTCGCAGATTCGGATGCTGCTGTGTGCTGGGGACCTGGGCTGCGTTGGGGAGTTATGGGGCCCAACCTCCTGTTTCATCTGGGTGGTGGTCAAGGAGGGATTCAGCATTTTATGGATCACCTTTCCGGCCCGACAGCCAGTTGGTGGAAAGACCTCGGGAAGATCACGGAATTTAGCCCCGAGGTCAAGCAAACCATCATCGACGGCGTAATAAAAGAAGCCGGAGGCCGCTCACTCGATCAATTGGCTCGGGAACGCGATGACGTGTTGCTGGGATTGCTCGGTTTGCGTAGCAAGCACGCCGAAGTATCTCCGGCTTTCGCTAAGACCGCAAAGACCTAAAGATATAGCGCTCTCTCGCTGACAACACGCTCACAACAGCATGCATTCTGATTCGGAGGGCTTCCATGGTAGCTGCAACGCAGGAAATCGACGCAGCGAAGAGTGGCAAGAAGAGCGCAACACTCCCGGCTCCAAATAGCGACTTCTACGAACTTTCCGAGACCCTGTCCGCCGAAGATCTGGCGGTTGTGAAGCAGGTGCGCTCCTTTCTGGAAACGAAAGTCGCGCCGATCATCAACAAATATTGGATCGACGATGCCTTTCCTTTTGAACTACTGCCCAGCCTGAAGGATCTCAACATCGGCGGGCTTGCAATGAAGGGCTACGGCTGCAGAGGCGGAAGCGTTCTGCTGTTTGGCCTGGTCGCAATGGAGATGGCGCGCGTCGACGTGTCCATTGCGACATTTTTCGGCGTCCACAATGGCCTGGCGATGGGTTCCATTTACCTGGGCGGATCGGAAGAACAAAAACAGAAGTGGCTTCCGCCGATGGCTCGCATGGAAAAGATCGGCTGCTTCGGGCTCACAGAGCCGCTGGTGGGTTCCGGAGCGGCCGGCGGCCTGCTGACGACGGCGAAACGCGAGGGCGACACCTGGGTTCTCAACGGCCAGAAGAAATGGATCGGAAACGCCCCCTGGTGCGATATCTCCATCATCTGGGCGCGCGATTTGGCAGACAACCAAGTCAAGTCATTCATCGTGGAGAACAAAACCACGCCTGGTTTTAAGGTGGAAAAAATCGAGAACAAGATTGCGCTCAAGGTAGTCCAGAACGGCTTGATCACGATGGAGAACTGCCGGGTGCCGGAGGAGAATCGTCTTCAGGGAGATAAATCGTTCCGTGACACTGCAAGAGTGTTGAAGATGACCCGCTACCTGGTTGGATGGGAGGCTACAGGATGCGCGATGGGCGCCTACGAACATGCTCTGAAGTACTGCCAGGAGCGTCTGCAATTCGGAGAGCCGATTGGCTCATTCCAGTTGGTACAGGACCTGCTCGCGAGGATGCTCGCAAACATCACAGCGTCGCAATGCCTGGTGGTTCGTATGGCTCAACTACAGGCCGAAGGCAAGCTAACGGACGCCCACGCGGCGCTGGCGAAGGCGTTCACCACGTCCAAGTGCCGTGAGACGGTCGCATGGGCACGGGAGTTGTTGGGTGGCAATGGCATTGCGGCCGACTACAACGTGGCGCGATTCTTCGCGGACGCGGAGGCCCTCTACTCTTACGAAGGTACATTCCAGATGCAGAATCTGATCGTTGGCAAAGCCATCACCGGTTTCAGCGCCTTTGTGTAGAGAGCACGGAACACGGCTAGCCAACGAAGATCAAGTTTTGAGTTTTCCCAATAAGGAGCAAGAGAATGTCGCCGACTGTCACCAAACCGAAGCTCACAAATTCCGGCTCCAAAACCACTTCAGGCCGGCTGTTTTTATTGGATCTCGGCGGTGGCCGCGTGATGTCAGCGAACCCCGACGGCTCCGATCTTAAAACCATCGTCAGCGAAGGTAGAAAACTTCCCGACGGGCTAATTGTCGACGTCGAAGCCGCTCACATCTACTGGACGAACATGGGAAACCCCAACGCAAATGATGGTTCCATCGATCGCTCCGATATCGATGGGAAGAATCTCACGACCATCATTCCCGCGGGTGCCACATTTACTCCCAAGCAAATCCAACTCGACAAGAAAAACGGCAAGCTCTACTGGTCCGATCGGGAAGGCATGCGCGTGATGCGGTCCAATCTGGATGGTTCCGATGTCAAAACCCTCGTTGACACCAGCCAGGGCGACTCCCGCCCCGGTAAGGACGCGAGAAAATGGTGCGTGGGTATCGCCGTCGACGCTGACGGAGGCAAGTTTTATTGGACGCAGAAAGGCAATGACAACGCCGGACAGGGCCGCATTTTTCGCGCCAATCTGGAAATCCCGAAGGGGCAGATCCCCTCGAACCGCAACGACATCGAAGTGCTGTTCGAGGGGCTGCCCGAGCCAATCGATCTGGACCTCGATCTGCCCAATCGGATGATGTACTGGACGGATCGTGGGGACCCCCCGCGAGGTAACACTGTGAACCGAGCGCCCATGGATGTTGCACCTGGGAATCGCAAAGAGCCGGAAATTGTCTTTACCCATCTGATGGAAGGAATTGGTTTGTCGTTGGACCTGAAAGGTGGGCGTATGTTCATAACCGATTTCGGCGGTTCCGTCTACAGCGCGAACCTCGATGGATCGAACAAAAACACGCTGCTTGTTGCTCAAGGAAACCTGACGGGCATCGCATACGCGGAACTGCCTGCGAGGTCGTAGCCAAGGCCTGGTTGGATCCGTCTCCTAGAGGAGGAATGTTGTGAGTGTGAAAGGGATACCAACACGTGAGCAGAACAAGTGTGCGCACATGCCATGTCGCTGTACCGTGCCGGCTGGCGAAAAATACCGCGGTCCAGGCTGTGAGGAAGCCGGATCGGAAGAAGTCGAGATTGCATGTCAGTGTGACCACGGAGCCTGCCCGCTTACCGCCTAGAGACAGCATCGAGAAACCGCTTTCGAAAGACAGAGGAGTGAGCAATTACTCACGCCGCAGAGATCCTTACGCAGCAGTTGTAGATCCTGGTCAGAGGAAGCATCGGTCACACTGGACTTGTCAGAGGTTTCCGACACCTGCTTTGCCTGTGATTTTGTCGGCTGAGATGGTTGGACTTGCGCGAATGACCCGAAGCTACTTAAGAGAAATGTTGCCATGATCGCTGTGAAGATTGCTGATTTCGTGTTCACTTTTTCTCCTTCATTGGTTAGATATTTATCATTGCCCGATTCAGGCAGCTGCAGGGGAATCTATGGATTGCAGCGCATCAGCTCCAAAGGACCCTGGATCCCTGTACTGATGACAGTTTCGCTAGCTTGAGCGAGGCGATATCTGATGAGTTCGGCAACAGTAGTTAGCTTGACCCCGGATTTTATGGCTCGCTTCAAGGTTCCAGTCATTTGCTGGAGACCACGGCGAAATCAGTCTTGCCTACAGGCTTCTGCTCTTGCGACCCGTGATGATTAACAATGAGCCGGGAACCCCGTTGACCGGTGACATAAGTCCAAACCCATTGCACGAAAACGCTTACACGAAGACTCGATTGTGCCAGAAACTCAAGATGCACAGCTGCCCACGCTAGCCATGCCGGGAAACCGCTTAGCTGGATTTTGCCAGCTTGGAGCACTGCAAAGCCCTTGCCCACGACGGCCATGCTGCCTTTATCGAAGTAGCTAAACGGCTGCTGATCAGGCCTTCCGCGGAGACGCCCTTGAATCAGCTTTCCTGCGTACCGCCCTTGCTGCATTGCCACCTGTGCAACACCGGGCAACGGCTTGCCATTTTGATCGAGCGACGCTGTATCCCCAACAACGAGAATCTCAGGATGGCCGGGTATTGTGAGATCCTTTTCCACGCGCACTCTGCCGGCACGATCCGTCTGGACGCCGAGCCACTTGCCCGCCTGGGACGGGCTCACGCCCGCCGTCCAAATCACGGTTTTACTGGCGATGCGTTCCCCTGCTACGACGACGCCGTCGGCGTCGATCTGATCAACACTGTGTCCAAGCCGGATCTCGACACCCAGGCTTTCGAGCCTCTGCTTTGCCGCACTGGAAAGTTCCTCACTAAACGGCGGTAGAACCCTGGGAGCCATATCCACCAAAAGGATGCGCGCTGCAGCGGGATCGATCCTTCGGAATTCCGTCTTGAGTGTGCTGCGCACCATTATCGCTATGGCGCCAGCCATTTCCACACCTGTGGGACCCGCCCCCACCAGGACGAAAGTCAGTAGCTCGCGATGCCGGCTCGGGTCTTCTTCGGCCTCCGCCTGTTCGAACGCCTGCAAGATCTTGTTTCGGATCGCCACGGCGTCTGCAAGACTCTTCAATCCCGGCGCGAATTGTTCGAATTCGTTGTGGCCGAAGTAACTGTGAGTAACGCCGGTCGCCAGGATGAGGTAATCGTATGGGAGACGAACCCCCTCGCGATCTGCGTCGCGCACGAGGACATACTTCTGATCCTTGTCCACTCCGGTGACTTCTCCGAGAATGACGGTTGTATTCCTCTGTTTGCCCAAGATTCCACGGATCGGGGAAGCAATTTGACCTGGTGTCAATACCGACGTCGCCACTTGATAAAGCAGCGGCTGAAAGAGGTGGTGGTTGGTCCGGTCGATCACAATAACTTCGGCTGGGGCATTTCGCAGAGCCCTGGCGGCGGCCAACCCGCCGAAACCGCCGCCGACGATCACGATTCTTGGTTGTGGCATGACCTCTCCCATCCGACCGCAGCGCGGTATCGGAACGCGACTAATCTGCGGCAACGATGCTGTCGAACGCTATGTTGTCGCCGTCTCTTTTGTTCTCGTGAAGTCCGGCGGACGCTTCTCGAGGAACGCCGTGAACGCTTCCTTGGTGTCGGCCGATCGAACTCGCGAGGCGAACTCCTCGTTCTCGGCTTTCATCGACTGTTCCATCTGTGCGCGTGAAGGCTGCTTCATGAGTCTCTTGCAGGCCTGTAACGCACCGACCGGCTTCTCGGCCAACTGCTGCGCGGTTTCAGTCGCTGTAGTGAGGAGCTTCTGATCAGGCACTACCCGGGTCACTACTCCCAGCTCGGCAGCTCGCTTGGCATCGAACGGCGTTGCCAACAGGATCAACTCGGCGGCACGAATATGTCCCAAACGCGCTGGAATCGAGAAAGTCGAACCAAACTCGGGCACGAGGCCGAGATTGATAAACGGCATTTGGAACTTTGCGCTCTCACCCGCGTACACGAAGTCACAATGGGTCAGCATTGTGGTTCCGCCTCCGACCGCCGCGCCTTGTACAGCAGTGACCAATGGCTTGTCGAAGTTCATTAGCGCTTTCATCAAGATCGCTTGCGGACTGTCTCCCGGTCCTGGAGGGTTCTTCAGAAAATCCTCGACATCGTTGCCCGCGCAGAATGAGTCTCCCGCGCCGTGCCAGAGGATGACGCGTATGTTGTCATCCTTCGCCGCGGCATTGAGGACATCCGCGAATGCGATGTACATGCTGGACGTCATCGCGTTTTTCTTTCCCGGACGATTGAATTGGACACGCAGTATGCTTCCGGAACGCTCCATAACGATGTCGCTCATCGTCCACCTCCTGTCGGCGCAGCTTCCAAATGCCAAACGTGCGGAATGGCGCCGTTCGCGCGGAAACCGTCAATGTCGTCATCGGTGAAGCCGAGTTGCTTCAGCAGTTCCTCGTTGTGCTCCCCGAGTTCCGGGGCACGCCTTGCTGTCACCTTTTGAACTCCGTGTATTTTTAACGGACTGCTCACGGTCAGTTTCAGGTGCTCGCCGCCACCCTCGATAGGCACAATGATGTCGTTCGCTAGTACCTGGGGATCGGTGATGCATTCAGCAGGAGACCGCACGATGCCGTAGGTGATGCGGGCACGATCCAGGACCTCGCGCCAGTGTGCCAATGGCTCTGACGTAAAGACTGAGTCCAGGATCTCCGCCAGCTTGGCCGAATTCGCGGCGCGGGTCGCATCATCAACGAATCGCGCATCGAGTAGCAGTTCGGGGTGTCCGATTCCCGTTGCCAGCGCGGGCCAATCCTTGGCCTGAACCACAATCAGGAACCAGTGGTCATCGGACGTCTGGTACACGTTGAAAATTGCGTTCGGCGGATTCTTGCGGTCGTGTAGAGGAAAGAACTTGGCCCCACACAGCGCAGCTTGGATGGACATCGCGCTGGACCAGATGCCTTCTCCGATAAGCGATGTTGTGACATGCGAGCCCTTTCCCGTGCGCTCCCGCCGATACAAACCGGTCACGATCGCTGAATAGAGGCCGATTGCCGTGGCGTGATCTCCGCTGGCGGGCACGGGAAGCGTGGGCGGCGCGCCGGCATCCCGAGTCATCGCCAGCAGACCGGTTCGTGCCCAGTACGCGGTGATATCAAAGCCCGGCAGATCAGCATCCGGACCGGCGTCGCCATAGCCGGTAAGGTCGGCGTAAATCAGGCGGGGATTCCACGGAGCAATGTCCTCATAAGTAAGCCGAAGGCGCTTCCGAACTGGATTTGGGAAGTTGATAACGAATACGTCCGCCCACTTGACGAGCCTTTCCACAACCTCTTTGGCGTGCGGCGACTTTAAGTCGAGGGCCATCCCGCGTTTATTGCGATTCGACAGATGCCACCCGTAGTTCTCTTTCGCGCTGGGGTTCGGGGGGATTTTGTATGTCATGCGGTGCGGATCACCGATTCCGGGCGGTTCAACTTTGATCACTTCCGCCCCGAAGTCAGACAGTACGGTCGCCGCTCCCGGACCCGCAAGAAAACTGGCCATGTCCACAACTTTCAGGCCTGAAAAAATGGTTTCTTCTGCCATAGCATCTCCTTGATCACTATCTGTTCTAGAACTTCAAGACGAAGCCGGACATCCCGGCCTACCGGCCGCATACCTCATGGCCTCATCGACCCTGAAATTGTGGAGCACGCTTTGCCAGAAATGCCGATGTCCCTTCTTTTTTGTCTTCCGACCCGGCGCAGACCGCAAATAGCGAAGCTTCCAGCAGCAAGCCTTCCGAGACGCTGGCTTCCAGCCCCTTGTTCACAGCCTCGATAGAGAACTTGACGCCTAGAGGAGCATTGGAAATGATCTGGTTAAGGATGGCTTCGGCCCGCGGGATCAGATTGGAACTCGGAACGATCTCGTTTACTAAGCCGATCCGGTACGCCTCCTGAGCACTGATGACCTCGCCAGTGAGAATGAGTTGCAGCGCCCTACCCTTACCGACCAATCGCGGGAGGCGCTGTGTTCCACCAGCGCCGGGCATGATTCCAATCTTGACTTCGGGTTGGCCGAACTTCGCACCTTCGACCGCGAGTCGAATTGTGCAAGCCATCGACAGTTCGCACCCACCGCCTAGCGCAAAACCGTTCACTGCAGCAATGACCGGTTTGCCAAGATTCTCGATGATCTCGGTTACTTCTTGCGCACGTCGCGTTGCTTCTCCTGCCTCAACTCCCGTGTAATTCGACATTTCGGCGATGTCGGCGCCAGCCGCGAACGCCTTGTCCCCGCTGCCGGTCAAAATAACGCCCCGGATACTGGCGTCATTCCGTGCGTCCTCAAAAGCGGATTTCAGTTCCGCAAAGACTACCTGCTTCAGGGCGTTGAGCACCTTCGGGCGGTTAAGCGTTACGTACGCGATGGCACCTCTCTTCTCATAGAGAACGTTTTCGAGTGTTAGTCCTGCAACTACCGTGCTCATAGAATCCTCCCGGTTAACCTTAAGTCAGACAGAGCTGCGTGGAACGCCATCCATTGGGCACCAACACCGAGGATCTGGGTGTTCGCCCAGGTGGAGTAGCGCAGAGTGAATCCGGTTGCGCTTATCTTTTCTGCTCTAACCTTCAACCCCAAAGCGGCGTAGGCCGCGATGTCGAGGTGCTCGAGCGCCACTAGGACCTGTGGGATTTCCTCGAAGGGTTCCTTAAACTTCACAACGTGATCGAAGTGCCTTTCTCCTTCACCATCTTTGAACATCCGGAACTCGCGATCATCTTCAGCAACAGCGTGACCGCCAGCCTGAATATGCATGGGACGTTCGCTCTGCGGTAAGTGCAAACCGACGGCCAAACTGTCTCAGTCCAGTTCTCATCCAGCGCCGAAAGCGCTGCCGTTGAGACTCTTGCACTTGCTGAGATGGAGTCTGAGCACGGGAATTGTTTGGAAACCAGCGAAGTGCCAACTGGTTAGCACCGGCTAACCTGTTATCACCGCGAGCTTAGCGTAACGGACGATGTGCGCTTTTCCGTTTAGAGCTTCCGTATTCCTGTTCAAGCACTTGCGTTGTGAGGAACAGTCTCAGGCTCGCGGCAAGACAATTGCCCAAGACTTCTTAGCAATCGCGCAAGAAGCCGACGCTCGAGGCGATCCACCCAACGCAAATGGCAAGCACACAACATTCGAGCACGCTGGGCGTATTCCACCTATTCCTGGTGGCCATCTGGTCCGCCGCCGCTTCGACTGACACGGCGGCTCAGTCGATGAGTCCTACAAACATCTTTGCGCCCGTCTCGACGCCGGCTAAGTCAATCTTTGGACTATCCATCTTTGTGCTTGCCGTGGCGGCAGCCATATTCGTGGTCGTGTTTGCTCTGCTCACTTACTCTGTCGTGAAATTCAGAAAGAGGGCCAATGACGACGGGCGCGAACCTCCTCAGGTGTATGGCAGTAATCAAGTCGAGCTCGCCTGGACCGTAATTCCTGTCCTTATCGTTGTGGCACTGTTCATGGCGACGGCGCGAGTAATTGCCGATGTACAGAAGACCGCACGACCCGAAAACGCGATCGAGGTGATCGCCATCGGCCACCAGTTCTGGTGGGAGTATCGATATCCGGCACTCGGAGTCGTGACCGCGAATGAATTGCACGTGCCAGTGAGCGATTCAACCCATCCGACTCCTACGCTCATCAAGCTGCTGTCAGCGGATACAGATCACAGTTTCTGGGTGCCGCGCCTGGCGGGCAAAACCGACCTCATTCCTAATCATCCGAACAGCATGTGGATTGATCCGCATCAAACCGGTCTTTACCTGGGCCAGTGTGCGCAGTATTGCGGGACACAACACGCCAAAATGTTGTTGCGAGTTTATGTTCAGTCGCGAGATGAGTTTGACCGCTGGATTCAGGAACAACGTCGTCCGGCATTCGCCAGTGACGCCGCTTCTCGAGGGCAACGAATATTTGAAACCACTGCGTGCATCAACTGCCACACTGTGGCAGGCACAGTGGCTGATGGGCGCTTCGGTCCTGATCTGACTCACCTCATGAGCAGGGACACAATCGCCGCCGGCGCCACTCCTAATACGCCGCAAAACCTTCGGCTCTGGATTCGGGACCCCGAGGCCATCAAGCCAGGTTCCTTGATGCCAGCGATGGAGCTGAACGACCAGGATCTAAACGCGCTAACAGCTTACTTGGAGACGCTTCGTTGAGCACCCCCTCGCTCAACATGCCTAGGAGACCGTGCGATGTCGACTGATGCGATTGCATTGCCGAGGACGGAATTAGCATCGCGTCCTTTCGTCGATGCGCTCCACGAATGGGTTACGACGGTCGATCACAAACGGCTGGGTATCCTGTATATCGTTTACGCCCTGGTGTTTCTCGTAATAGGTGGATTCGAAGCGGGGGTCATGCGGATTCAGTTGGTCCGGCCCCACAATGACTTTGTCTCGCCGCAGGTTTTCAACCGCATGTTCACCATGCACGGGACCACGATGATCTTCTTCGTCGCGATGCCCTTGGTGTTCGGCTTTGCCAATTATCTAGTTCCTCTCATGATCGGCGCCCGGGACATGGCTTTTCCGCGCCTGAACGCTTTCAGTTTCTGGCTTACCGGTTTCGGAGGCCTTCTGCTTTATTTCAGTTTGGTTGGCGCGAACGGCTTGTATGGAGGGGGAAACGCACCCGACGTGGGATGGTTCGCGTACGCGCCGTTGACCTCCAGAACGTTTTCGGTTGGGCACAGTACGGATTTCTGGACTCTGGGTTTGCTGGTCTCGGGCTTCGGCAGTATCGGCACAGCAATCAACATCCTGACTACGATCTTATGTCTGCGTTGCCCGGGCATGAGTCTGGGGAAAATGCCGCTGCTGGTTTGGCTCAACTTCGTCATGTCCGGCATGGTTGTTCTTGCCGTCAGTCCTTTAACTGCTGCCCAGTTGATGTTGCTTGTTGATCGTTACCTGGGCGGCCACTTCTTCGATACGCAAGCTGGCGGCTCGGCGGTGATTTGGATGCATTTCTTCTGGATCTTTGGTCATCCGGAAGTCTATGTCCTGGTCATCCCGGCTTTTGCCTTCGCGTCTGAGATCATCCCTGTTTTCTCACGCAAGGCGATCTTCGGCTACCCGGTCATGGTGGCGGCCACAATTTGCATCGGCTTCATCGGCATGAGCGTCTGGGCTCACCACATGTTTACGGTTGGCTTGAGTTCAAATGCCAACACATTCTTTGTCCTCTCGACCATGGCAATCGCTGTTCCCACTGGCATCAAGATCTTCAACTGGTTAGCCACGATGTGGGGCGGAAAGATCGAGTTCAAAACACCCATGCTGTTTTGCGTTGGGTTTCTTTTCCAGTTCCTGATTGCAGGCCTCACCGGAATCATGCTGAGTGCCGCGCCTTTCGATTGGCAGTTGGGAAACTCATACTTCGTGGTTGCACATTTTCACTATGTGATTGTGGGTGGGATCCTGTTTACGGTTTTCGCCGCTTTTTATTACTGGTTCCCGAAGATGACAGGAAGGATGTGCGACGAGACTCTGGGCAAACTGCATTTCTGGCTGTTCCTCATCGGTTTCCACTTGACCTTCGATTTCATGCATATTCCCGGCCTGCTGGGAATGCCTCGACGAATCTACACCTATGAACCGGGGCGGGGTTGGGATATCTGGAACCTTATTGTGACCATTGGTGTGTTTTTTCAAGCGCTGGGTACCTTAGTTTTTGTCGCGAATCTGCTGTGGTCGTATTTCAAGGGAAAAGCTGCAGGAAATGATCCGTGGGATGCCTGGACGCTCGAATGGTCCACAAATTCACCGCCGCCTGCTTATAACTTCGCAACCATCCCAACAGTCAAGAGCCGGCGTCCGCTGTGGGATTTGAAGCATCCGGACGATCCAGACTGGAAATACGAGTAATGAGGGAAACTTTGTGAATGCGACTCCCACGACGATAGCGGAACGCGAGATCATGCTGAGCCGTCCCGCGCGCGGACGAGTCGGGATGTTCGGTTTAATCGCCGCCGAGGCCGCGATTTTTACGATCTTTGTGGTGGCGTACCTCTTCTATGTCGGCAAGAGTCTCACCGGGCCCATGCCTAGGGAAGTTCTCAGCGTCCCGATCTTTTACACAATTTGTTTGCTCTCCAGCAGTCTGACGATTCACGTGGCCGTCAAAGCGCTGCGTCGGGGGAACGTGCGAGTCTTCGGAGACTGGTGGCTCGTGACCATCGCGCTCGGTGCCGCGTTCATTTATGGGACCGCCATGGAGTGGCACAGGCTGATCTTCCACGACGGATTGACCATCAGTACTAACCTGTTTGGAACGACCTACTATTCGTTGGTTGGCCTCCATGGCTTGCACGTCGTGGTTGGTCTTCTGGCTCTCTCCATGGTTATGGTGTTCACGCTTGTAGGAAACGTCAGATCAGAACACGCTGAGCGTGTCGACGTCTTGTCGCTTTACTGGCACTTCGTGGATGCGGTTTGGGTCGTCGTTTTCACGGTCGTGTACGTGACTGGACGATAAAGGGAGGATTTGGAGATGGCATCGGAAGCAGTTGGACAGCCCCGTGGGTCGGCGCAGGCGACGCAGACGATTGAACTTCCCGCGCCGACCGCATGGCCGATCATTCTGGCCTTCGGTATTACGCTGGTATTCGCGGGATTGGTTACCGACGATTCTGTCAGCATTCTCGGTGCAATCTTCGCGATCGCCGGTTGCATCGGGTGGTTTCGTGATGTGCTGCCTCACGAAAAGCATGAATCCGTGCCAGTGGAGGAGAACGTGCCGACGATCGCCACCAGTCGCCCGCGAGTCACTCGAATCGAATGGATCACGCAGGAACTTCACCGCGCACGTCTGCCCCTGGAGATCTATCCGATTTCAGCGGGTGTCAAGGGAGGCATGGCGGGCAGCGCTGCCATGGCGGTTCTGGCTATTCTCTATGGAATCGTCAGTGGCCGGGGTATTTGGTACCCGATCAACCTCCTGTCCACTGGATTGTTTCCGGATCGATCGACCACCGCTCAAATCGCTGTCTTTCATTGGGACGCTTTGATCATCGCCACAATCATTCACCTGGTATGTTCCTTGCTCGTCGGGCTTCTTTACGGCGCTGCACTTCCGATGTTTCCGCGCCGTCCGATTCTGCTTGGAGGGGTGATCGCCCCCATCCTTTGGACGGGGTTGATCCACAGCATCCTCGAAGCGCTGAATCCCGTGCTCAACCAGCGGATCGATTGGCTCTGGTTCGTCGTCTCGCAGATCGGATTCGGCGTCGTAGCCGGGATTGTGGTCTCTAAGCAAGAACGCATACGCACCTGGCAATACCTTCCCTTTGCTGTGCGCGCTGGGATCGAAGCACCAGGGGCAATCGACGAAAAGAGCGGAGAGAATCACCTGCAATGAATCGTCGAGCCATTCTCGTTACTTTCACAATCGCTGCGGTGGTAGCGTGCTTGGAGTTCGCCGGTTGCACGAAGTCCCTAGGCGTCCACGGAGCCGACTCGGAGATGCTCCCACCAAGCGAAGTCGTCGATTTCAATCTCCTCTATGGACAGAACTGCGCCGGATGCCATGGCGCGGATGGCAAAGGAGGGGCCGCGATCGCACTGGCAAATCCGGTTTTTCTCGCAATTGCAGATGACACGGCGATTCGCCGCACTGCAGCAAACGGAGTGCCGAGTACTCCGATGCCCGCCTTTGCACAGAGTGCCGGTGGAATGCTTACGGACAAACAAATCGATGCACTCGTGCGAGGAATCCGATCCTGGGCGAGGCCCGATGCTCTCGGCAATACGACTCCGCCGCCCTATGCAGCGAAGGATTCTGGCAATCCGCAACATGGTTCCGATGCCTATCGCACGTACTGCTCCACCTGCCATGGGTTGGATGGTCGCGGAGCGAGCAAGGCCAGCTCGATCATAGACGGCTCTTATCTGGCTCTGGTGAGTGATCAACAACTTCGAACCATCGTGATTGCAGGCCGGCCCGAGTTGGGTGCGCCGGACTGGCGCGGTGATGCGGAGGGTCGTCCCATGTCCGACCAAGAAATTACTGACGTCGTAGCTTGGCTCTCCAGCCAACGGCCGAAGTTCCCAGGCCAGCCATACCCACC